>CAFBMN010000058.1_pt1 | contig 4828 bp, 4 predicted proteins | sample 7268791 | NCBI WGS metagenome assembly CAFBMN01 (sample SAMEA6814066, study PRJEB35770) | freshwater metagenome | biome: Freshwater; feature: Freshwater reservoir; material: water | place: Czech Republic | collected 2017-05-23 | depth 30m m | reverse complement strand
GCAGGCGCTCTAGATAAATCAGCTTTGGAGCGGGCAGCAATCGAGGGAATGTTGCGAGCAACTGGTGATCGCTGGTCCTCGTATTACGACTCAAATCAAACCAGTGAAGAGAGTGCGAATTTAGCTGGAAGATATAGCGGCGTTGGAATTTGGTTGCGCGCTGGAATCGGCGGCGGATCCGAGATCTCTTCTTTGAAAAAAGGTTCTGTAGCAAAGATTGCTGGATTGAAAGTTGGAGATGTAATTATTTTGGTTGATGGGGCTGATTTGTCAAGCGCTTCTGTAAATGAAGTAGCCGCTGCACTGCGTGGTGATGCTGGTGCTGTTTTAAAACTTTCAGTTTTACGTAAGGGTATTGAGAAAAAATATGAACTTGCACGTGAAGAGTTTCAATCCAACGATGTTTCTACAGATCAAGTTAAGAAAGACATTCTTTATTTACGAATTGATGCATTTAGTGAAAACGTAGTTGAAGATGTTAAGTCGGAATTGGGGCAGGGCAATTATCAAAAAGGTTTGATTCTGGATTTACGGGACAACCCTGGTGGAATCTTGAGCGTGGCTACTGATTTTGCCGCACTTTTTCTTTCAAAGGGTGCAATAGTTTCTTATGACATGGCAAATGGAGATCGCAAGACTATCCAAGCCGATTCAGCAGCCAGCATTAATGTTCCGGTGGCTATTTTGATAAATCAAAACACTGCAAGTTCCGCCGAAGTAGTTGCAGGTGCATTGCAAGCTCGAAACCGCGCTGTACTAATTGGTGAAAATACTTTTGGAAAAGGTTCAGTTCAGGAATCGTTGAAACTTGCTAATGGATCTAGCATCGAAATCACGGTGGGTCGTTTACGGACACCTTTAGGTAAATTCATTGAAGGCAAAGGCATAAAACCAGATCTAGCAGCCAGCGAAGCTCAAACTTTGCCAAAAGCTATCAAGTTGATTAAAGCGCTTTCAGACATTTTAAAGCCCGCAGATCAAAAGAGTTTTCCAAACTCTACGGTTCAGTCAAGTAGTAATCATGGCTAAAGAGAGTGGGCGTAAATTAATCGCCCAAAACAAAAAAGCACGTCATGATTATTCAATTGAAGATGTATATGAATGTGGCGTTGTGTTAACGGGTACTGAAGTTAAATCTCTTCGTGCTGGGCGGGCATCTTTGGTAGATGGATATGCCACTTTTACTGAAGATGAATTATTTTTACAAGGCGTCCACATCCCTGAATATTTTGAAGGCTCTTGGAATAACCACACACCTCGTCGTGAGCGCAAACTTTTGTTACATAAACGCGAATTAAGTAAGTTGCATGCAATTGTTAAAGAGGGCGGACTTACTTTAGTTCCGCTTTCACTTTATTTTAAAGATGGTAAAGCGAAAGTTGAATTGGCTCTTGCTCGTGGAAAGAAATCACATGACAAGCGACAGGCTTTGAAAGAACGCGAAGCAGGTCGAGAAATTGCAAGATCGATGGGGACCAATCGAAGCGGCGATTAAGAGTCGGTCAGGACCATTTCGCTTGGGCGAAACCCTTCCTGGCCAGCCTTTCTGAACTCGCTTACGCTCGCTCAGCAAGTCACCGTGCTCTACCAACTGTCTTTCAAGGTCAACTATATTGGAGACGTCTGACTGCAACTTCAAAATAGCCAGTAAAATCCCCTGCTACTGATTCAAGAAGACTGCAAGATTGCCGTTAGATTTTATGCAAATCAAGGACTGCAAGGGGTCCTGAATAAAGCGCCAACCTTTGTAATTTGGTAAAAGTTGATTGTCTAATTTAGCCTGGTCGCCACTTGGAATATTCATACTTGCAGTCATAGATGTTTTGTCAGAGTCAGAAAACGGCCACGTAACTTCGTAATCAGGATAAATTGTCCAATATTTTATACAACCAGCTTCTTGTAATTTTGGAACACTGAGAGCTAAGACTTGGGCTTCCGGAACAGAGGGGCGCAGATAGAAATTCTGAGCCATCACTTCTTCGACAGGATTAACAATCGTATCTGGATTTGATGCGGTAAAATTAAGTAACGCTTCACCTTTACTCTTAGGGTCGTCATCAATTACAACGACTCTTAGGGAATTTTGCCCAAGTTTTGTAATTGGCAAACTTAATAGAATTATTCCCTTGCTATTGACACGTCCTGAAGTCAAAGATTTAGTTCCTCGATAGATTCGCGCAATTGCTCCAGCAGCTGGGTCACCATCGCCATCAGTAGCTTTCAAACGCAAAGTCCACTCATCTCCAATAAAAGCTTTATCGGCAGGTTTGTAACCGTTCAAGTAACTATGTTGTTTTGTAATAACAATTTTCAATATCCCGGCAGCATCTGATTTTGGAATGGGACCAATAACTAACAGCGCTAGTGATAGAGAAAGGATTCGTATATCAAGGCGACGCATATCGATATACTCCCACAAAAAGTACGATGAGCATTCAAATTGATCTAAAAACTTAGGCAGGCAGGGCTCTGTAGAAACTAGTGCTTAAGAATTCGCAAATCAGGAGTAGTTCCGCCTTAAAAGGCGGCCATACTTTGAAACTTACTGATTAAGAGTCACTGCTCCCAAACACCCACCACGTCTAAACACTCATCACGTTCAGACATTTATTGCTAAGGTATTTATCAGTTTTACGCTCAAACTGGTACTCAAATTGCGGCGAAGTAGAAGTTATTTCCCATAGCGAGTAACGTTCTTTCACGTGCGTTTTCTACATGATGGTTCAGAGACAACTCCTGCCTACGACCTAACTTATGACGATGTTTTTATGGTTCCGTCGCGCTCGGCATTAACTAGCCGACTTGATGTTGACCTCACAACCAATGATGGATCTGGCACAACGATTCCAATTGTTGTAGCAAATATGACCGCAATTGCTGGCCGAAGAATGGCAGAAACGATTGCTCGGCGCGGTGGATTAGTTGTAATACCGCAAGATATTCCAATTGAAGTTGTTGCTGATGTAGTTTCATGGGTTAAGTCACGACATCCAATTTTCGATACACCGGTAACACTTGCCCCGCACGAGACTGTTTCAGATGCGATGACTTTAATTACAAAGCGCGCGCACGGTGCAGTTGTAGTTGTTGAAAATGGCAAACCAGTTGGAATTGTCACTGAAACAGATTGCGAAGAAGTAGATCGTTTTACCCAAGTTCATGCCGTCATGAGCAGTGACTTAATTACTTTGCCGCAAGATATGGATCCACGCGCTGCTTTTGAAGCGCTCAATACTGCACGACGTCGACTTGCACCAATAGTTGATAAGAGTGGAAAACTCACTGGAATTATTACACGCGTTGGCGCTTTGCGCGCAACAATGTATCAACCTGCGCTAGATGCAAATGGAAAGTTAAGAATTGGTGCAGCAGTTGGAGTAAATGGAGATGTTGTCGCAAAAGCAACCGCACTACTAGCCACTGGTATTGATTTACTAGTGATTGATACTGCGCATGGTCACCAAGAAAAGATGCTTGATGCATTAAAGAAGATTCGAGCATTAAATCCAAAGGTGCCAATCGTTGCTGGAAACGTGGTCACCGCTGAAGGAACAAGAGATTTAATTGCAGCTGGTGCAGATATTGTGAAAGTCGGAGTTGGCCCAGGTGCGATGTGTACGACCCGGATGCAAACCGGAGTTGGACGTCCACAATTTTCTGCAGTACTTGAATGTGCGGCTGCTGCGCGCAAATTAGGTAAAGAAGTTTGGGCAGATGGTGGAATTCGTCACCCGCGCGATGTTGCTTTGGCTCTTGCTGCCGGTGCAGCACAGGTGATGATTGGTTCTTGGTTTGCCGGAACTCATGAATCACCAGGAGATATTCGCCGTGATTCAGCCGGCAAGTTATACAAAGAATCTTTTGGAATGGCATCAGCACGCGCAGTTGCAGCACGTACCTCGGCAGAGAGTGCTTTTGATCGCGCTCGCAAAGCATTATTTGAAGAAGGAATCTCTTCATCCCGGATGTATTTAGATGAGCAGCGACCAGGAGTGGAAGATTTATTAGATTCGATTATCTCTGGAGTTCGTTCTGCTTTTACCTACGCTGGTGCTGGCGATATCGCCACCTTCCATGAGCGTGCAGTAATCGGAATTCAATCAGCGGCTGGTTACGCCGAAGGGCGTCCGCTACATACCTCTTGGTAGTGAATACCGGCCTGAGCGGAGGTTAAGCGTCCCTCTGGGATCACTGTCAGTGCCTCCCGCAAGGATCAGTTACTAAGGGGGTCATCATGATCTGGTTTTTAACCATTCTGATTTTAGTAAATCTGCTGTGGCCGATAGCTTTAATGGTTTTTGTATTTGTCCTTTGCTACCGATTGATAAAATTCGTAATTAGCCGACTCTGGCAACATTTCTCAAATCGGATAATGCTAGAAAATGAGTTAAAGCAAATTCTTGGTGATGGCTATAAAGTCAGTTACCGGAATAAGCCGAAAATGCACTTTTTTAAGCGTGGCAGATCTGCAAAAGGCGCCATTTCTTAAAGGTGAAATAAGCCGGTAGAATTAGCGGTTCCACTTAAGCAGTTGCCTACTTTTTAAAGTCGGGCATAGGTGGAGAAGTAAATAAGAAAGTAAATCGGAAAACTAAATAGTGCCGCAGTAAAGTAGTAGTAATAATGCAATAAAGCTTCACACCCATGGGGGTGAACGGTCTCGACTTTGTAACTTGAGGCAGATGAAGCGGGCAGAGGAAGCCGGAATGATCTCTTTAACCATAACCGTGCAAACACTTAAGCGCCAGTAAAACTGCCGCTGATTACGCCCTCGCTGCATAAGCGAGCCTCGTAATCCGTTAGCCCAGGATCGCTCTCGGCCTGGTGT
>CAFBMN010000051.1_pt1 | contig 5571 bp, 5 predicted proteins | sample 7268791 | NCBI WGS metagenome assembly CAFBMN01 (sample SAMEA6814066, study PRJEB35770) | freshwater metagenome | biome: Freshwater; feature: Freshwater reservoir; material: water | place: Czech Republic | collected 2017-05-23 | depth 30m m | reverse complement strand
TGCGAACGATTGTGTCAAAAATGATATCTACGGCATGTGTTGCTTCTTTTTTGCTGTCATTGAAGTGCGGGGCCAACGCAGCAATGAATTGGGCCTTATTCATCAAATTCCCCTTATAACTACGCGTAAAAGTTAAGCAGTTGCTTAACGTGTTATTAAATTTACGCAAGTAGGGTGCGCGAGTCCATTATCACCCTCGCGTGTCGCCCTTTTTTTATTTTCACTCTTTACAGATGTGAAAGCGAAAAAACCCTTATACGACGCTACAAATCTCTCAATTAATGGTTGAGGGTTTTAGTTGTCGGCTTAAATGAAGGACGAGATTTCTCGAATTTATCAATGGAATCAAGAGATTTGAGCGTCAAACCGATGTCATCAAGGCCTTCCATCAAACGCCACCTGGTGTAATCATCGATTTCAAAGGCAATTGTGGTGCTCCCAAAACTCACTGTTCGAGCGTCAAGATTGACAGTTATTGGCAAAGCAGGATTTGCCTCGACCGCACTCCATAAAGTTTCAACATCTTTTTGGGGAACGATAATTGTCAGCAAGCCACCTTTTGCCGAATTGCCTCTAAAAATATCGGCAAAACGGCTCGAGATGATGACCTTAAATCCGTAGTTTTGAAGCGCCCAGACAGCATGCTCGCGGGAGGAGCCGGTACCAAAGTCAACGCCGGCAACCAAAATCGATGCGCTCTTGAACTCTTCCTTATTGAGAATGAACTCTGGGTCTTTGCGCCAAGCAGCAAATAGGCCATCTTCAAAACCTGATCGAGTAACGCGCTTGAGATAGACGGCCGGAATGATTTGGTCTGTATCAACATTACTTCTGCGAAGCGGAAGTGCAGTGCCAACGTGGGTAACGAATTTTTCCATGACGGGCTCCTTTACAAATCCGCTGGGGATGAGAGTGTTCCGCGAATTGCGGTTGCTGCTGCGACAAGTGGGCTCACTAAGTGGGTACGCCCACCTTTTCCTTGACGACCTTCAAAGTTGCGATTACTTGTTGAGGCAGAACGCTCTCCCACAGCAAGTTGATCAGGGTTCATTCCCAGGCACATAGAACAACCTGCTTGACGCCATTCGGCACCCGCATCAATAAAGACTTTATCTAAACCTTCAGATTCGGCTTGCAAACGAACGCGAGCAGAACCTGGCACAACTAACATGCGAAGAGATTTCGAAATCTTCTTACCTTTGAGAACATCTGCAGCTACGCGCAAATCTTCAATACGCCCATTCGTGCAAGATCCCAAAAACACAGTGTCAATAACTATGTTTTTAAGTGGTGTTCCTGCTTTGAGATCCATATAGACCAGTGCTCGCTCAGCAGCGCCACGTGCTTCAGGATCTGCGATTGCAGAAGGATCTGGGACGTTCGAATTTAATGGCGCACCTTGTCCTGGGTTAGTTCCCCATGTAACAAACGGTGCTAATTCCTCAGCATTGATGTTGATTTCAGCGTCAAATGTGGCGTCTTTATCTGTGAAGAGAGTGCTCCAATAAGAGACCGCTTCATCCCAATTCTTTGGTGCGTGCGGTTTGCCTTTGATGTATTCGAATGTTTTTTCATCAGGTGCAATTAAACCTGCACGAGCACCAGCTTCAATAGACATATTGCAAACCGTCATGCGTGATTCCATGGAGAGTGCACGGATAGCACTTCCGCGATATTCGAGAACATAACCTTGTCCTCCGCCAGTACCAATCTTGGCAATAATCGCCAAGATGATGTCTTTACTGGAAACGCCTGGCTTTAGAATTCCTTCAACATTAATTGCCATGGTCTTTGGTCGCACGAGTGGCAAAGTTTGAGTAGCAAGCACATGCTCAACTTCACTTGTTCCGATACCAAAAGCGAGCGCACCAAATGCACCGTGAGTCGATGTATGTGAGTCTCCACAAACAATTGTCATGCCAGGTTGAGTCAGGCCAAGTTGAGGTCCAACAACGTGCACGATTCCTTGATCGATATCGCCGAGTGAATGAAGGCGAACTCCAAATTCTGCGCAGTTCTTACGAAGCGTATCTACTTGCAATTTGGAAACTGGATCGGCAATGGGTTGGTCAATATTTAGCGTTGGAGTGTTGTGGTCTTCGGTTGCAATGGTTAAATCTGGGCGATGAACTGGACGACCAGCAAGTCGTAGGCCATCAAATGCTTGTGGGCTAGTCACTTCGTGAATCAAATGTAAATCAATATAAATTAAATCTGGTTCGCCTTGTGCACTTCGAACAACATGCTCTTGCCAGATCTTCTCCGCTAATGTCTTACCCATCGCCATTGCTCCTACCGGACTCGATTTGCACATCTCAATAGTTGAGATGTTAGTATTGCATCGTGGACAGAAAGAATAGCGGAGTCGGCGTTTTAGATAAAGCCGTATCAATTCTTACAACGCTTGAATCGGGCCCACATTCGCTAGCGGAATTAGTTTCTGCCACAGGAATTTCACGCCCAACTGCGCATCGCTTAGCCCTGGCTTTGGAATTTCACCGATTGGTTGCGCGAGATCTCAGTGGTCGTTTTATTTTGGGTCCTCGTTCTGGCGAATTATCCGCATCGGCCGGCGAAGATCGCTTGCTTGCTGCGGCTACCCCAGCACTTACAGCGCTGCGTGATGCAACGGGTGAAAGTGCACAGCTTTACCGCCGTCAAGGTGATGTACGAATCTGCGTGGCCGTTGCTGAACGTTTATCAGGACTTCGAGATTCAGTACCTGTCGGCGCTGCTTTAACAATGCAAGCGGGTTCTGGCGCACAAATACTTTTAGCTTGGGAAGACAGCGAACGCATTCATAGAGGCCTTACCAATGCCAGATTTACCGCAGCACAATTAGCCGCAGTTCGTCGTCGTGGATGGGCGCAAAGTGTTGGAGAGCGCGAAGCTGGTGTTGCATCTGTTTCCGCACCCGTGCGCGGCCCAAATAATCGCGTGATTGCAGCAGTTGGAATTAGTGGACCGATGGAACGTTTAGGACGCCAACCAGGTCGATTACATGCAGCTGCTGTTGCAGCAACGGCTGCCAAACTTTCAGAATATATTGCTAACGGCTAAGCGTTTTTAGTCAAACCTTTTTTCTTAAAACCCTCAGGACAAGTTGGCGCCCATGCGGTAACTGTGCGAATTTTACTACCTTTCACACAAGTAACTGATTTCTTTATCCGTATTACTTTCTTAATCTCATTTTCGGTTTCTGAATCAGCCAATCGTTGTGCTTTTGCTTTGGCATCTGCTTCTTGAGTTTGAGCCAAACGTTGAGCCTCTGCCTTTGCGTTGACGTTAGCTTCATCTTGTTTGGCTTTTGCTGCGTTATCTATGCTCGCGAGTCTTTCAACCTCCAAATTTTGCGCAGCGCACTCTGGAGTTGTTGATTTAGGAAAATCACGACAACCCTTAATGGTTGCGCCGTACAACGTATCTCTGGCATCTGCTTCTTGAGTTTGAGCCAAGCGTTGCGCCTCTGCCTTTGCATCGGCGTTTGATTGATCTTGCTTAGCTTTTGCTGCGCTATCAATGCTCGCGAGTCTTTCCACCTCTAAATTTTGTGCTGCACATTCAGGTGTTGTTGATTTTGGATAATCACGGCAGCCCTGCACCGTTGCTCCATATGAAGAATCACGAGCTGCATTTACCTGTGCATCCGCTAATCGTTGTGCTTCTGCTCTTGCAATAACTGCCAACGCTTCTACTCGTGCCGCTTCTTCTCGAGCAATATTTTGCAAACGTGCCTCTTCAAGGTTTTGTGCCACACACTCTGGCGTTACCGAAGCCGGATAGTCGTGGCAACCATCTGCATGAGCAATCGGGGTTGAGACAGGCATCAACGCTATAAGCAGAGTTGCAACCACTACTGATCTCAAGCGTTTAGTGTCTCGGATTCGCACCCTGAGATGATAAATGGCTTATTAAAGGTGCGCAACCCACAGCGTTTACAGGTTTAGAAATATTTACGCAGCTTTTTCGGCAAAAGATTTCTAAAATTCCTGCGCCATTTCCTCACCTGATTTAAGGGTGATAAACGAAGTACTTTTGCGCTGGAAGGTTCATCTGGTGTTACTACATCTGTAAGCGCGGGTGAAGCTTGATCAAGTGAATCAGCGATGCGCTCTAAGTTAGTAACAAGTGACATGCTTCGAACAATTTGATCTGGATCATCTTCTGCAGAGCTATCAAATAATAGGTTAACTAAAGAAGCTCCTGCTTCTCGCATCTCCTCTGTTTGAGATGCATCAATGTCATGTCCTTGATCGTCGAGAAGTCCTTTTACGTTCGCGGTTATTGCAAAACTTGCAGCCGAGAGCGCTTCTGCAATCTTGCGTTTAGTTGATGGAGGAATACCGCCATCAACTGCTGAATCAAATAAGGTACGGGCAATTGTGCGTACTTGGACCACGGTGTGCTCAACTGCAACGCCCCGCGAATACAACTCTTCGGCTTCATCGCGTTCTGCAGTTGGAAACCACTTTGCAAAAGTGCGGGCTTCAAGTGCTTGAGCACGCACACGTGGAATTTCCTCAACGAGTAATCTGGCTTTTGCTAACCAGTTACCGGCTTCATCTTGTGTGTAGCCCTTTGCAACACCTTGTGCCATTTGACCAAGCAACTCAGCAGATTTACGACCAAGGGATGCAATTTGATCAATGGTTCGCCCTGCGGGAGTTTTTGGATGAGCAAAGTAGGAGAACAAGATTGCAATACCTGCACCTATTAACGTCGAATACATGCGATGTTCTGCATTATTTTCGGTGATACCTGGACCAATGACAATAAGTGCCGTAACAGGAACGTTGATTGATGCAACTTCACCTAAGTGCATAGCGCGGGCTGCAACAGAGCAGAGCACAACTGTTATTCCAACTGTTACCCAACCGAATCCAAAAATGCTGACGCTTGCAAGCGCTGTACCGGCACCAATTGCGGTGCCAAGAATTTGGCCAAAACCTTCTCGAGTAGATTTATGTAGAGAAATACGCACAGTCAAACTTGCAACGATTGCTGCGACTAATCCCCCATTTTTAAAAGCTAAATCTCCTACTTGCCACGCCACTGCCGCTGCTGCTGCTGTAACAAATACTTGCTGAACCCAAGCACGACGATCTGAGAATAGATGAACTAATCGACCCCACAGTGTTCGTTCATTCGTCATAGGTTCCGCTCAGAAAATTCACTGACCAGTTTAGGCATTAAGTGCTTTCTCAATTTGCCCTGCATGATCACGAGGATGATTTGAGTAATCTCGAAGCCAGTCTGCAATTGTGACTTTCCCTCGTTCTGTATGCATTCCATGCCGCTCTAAATCTGTAAGTGTAAGTCGCTTAACAATGTCTAGCGATGCAGTGCGGACAGAAACATAAACCGCTATGGAGTTTTCTACTGGTAACTCCGTGTAACCCAAAATGGAATTCGCGGCCCATGCATTTTCGTCATACCCTTGAATTTGAGAACCAATGGGTTCTGCAACTAGCCTGCGCAAACGTGCGTAGGACTGGGCTTCGCTATCGGCTATATGGTGAATGACTTGGCGAGGTGTCCATCCGCCTGGCTCTGATTTGCTTAAATCTTTTG
>CAFBMN010000038.1_pt1 | contig 7646 bp, 5 predicted proteins | sample 7268791 | NCBI WGS metagenome assembly CAFBMN01 (sample SAMEA6814066, study PRJEB35770) | freshwater metagenome | biome: Freshwater; feature: Freshwater reservoir; material: water | place: Czech Republic | collected 2017-05-23 | depth 30m m | reverse complement strand
TACAAAATAGTTGACAAATAACGCTCACCAAATGAAGGAACAATGACAACAATATTTTTGCCCGCAAATTCTGGACGTTGTGCAACTTGAACAGCTGCCCAAAGTGCTGCACCAGAGGAGATTCCTGCAAGAATTCCCTCTTCTACTCCCGCTCTCCTTGCGTATGCGATTGCATCATCATTTGTTACATCGAAAACTTCGTCAAAGATATTCCTATCCAGAATATTTGGGATGAAGTTTGGACCAATACCTTGGAGTGGGTGACCCGCTGGACTTCCACCAGTGAGCAAAGGAGAAGCAGCTGGCTCAACTGCGAAGATTTTTATGTTGGGGTTGTGTGCTTTTAACCCTTGACCCACACCTGTAATGGTTCCGCCAGTACCAATTCCTGCAATAACCGCAGCAACCGTTCCATCGGTGTCATTCCAAATTTCTTGAGCCGTTGTGTTGCGGTGGATTTCAGGATTAGCGCCGTTTTCAAATTGACGGACAAGTACTGCCCCTTGAGTCTTGCCAATTTCCTCGGCCTTAGCCACTGCACCTTTCATACCCTCGGCAGCTGGAGTTAAGACAAGTTCTGCTCCAAATGCTCTCAGCAAGGTTCGACGCTCTTTCGACATCGAATCAGGCATAGTTAAAATCACTTTGTAACCTCTTGCTGCGCCGACCATCGCTAGGGCAATTCCTGTGTTGCCCGACGTTGCCTCAATGATTGTTCCACCTGGCTTGAGCGATCCGTCCTTCTCCGCTGCATCAACCATGGCAATGCCAATTCGATCCTTCACTGTGCTGGTTGGGTTGTAGAACTCCAGCTTTGCATAAACATTTGCTTTTGCGCCATCCGTGATTCGATTGAGACGAACGAGTGGAGTATTTCCAACTACCTCTGTGATGTTGTTATAAAGTTTCATTTCTTAGCTCCTAATTGTTAGATATTGAAAGGGAAATGCCGACTAATACTTTTGTGTAGCAGTAATGAGTTCAGCAGGTACAAGTTGTGATACGCCCAAAATCAATCACGCGACGGCGCGTAAAGAGCCAAGATGGGGCGTTGCACATACTTAAATTCTACCCGGAATCAAAATAAACACTACTTGCGAATTCCTCGCAGATGCCTCGGGATTACTCTTGTTTCCAGCGTGAAGTAATAGGCAATCGGCGGTCTTTGCCGAAGGCGCGAGATGAAACTTTGGTACCAGGTGGGTATTGGCGACGCTTGTATTCAGCCTTATCCACCATGGCAATAACTCTATTTACCAATGCCGCATCAAAGCCTGCTGAAATCAATTCCTTTGCGCCTTCATCGCCATCTACATAGCGAACCAGGACTTGATCTAAGAGTTCATACTCTGGCAAAGAATCCGAATCTTTCTGGCCTGGACGCAACTCTGCACTTGGCTCTTTCGTAATGGAACCAGTTGGTATTGGCGGAGTTTGCCCTGTTCGAATTGCTTGGTCGTTGCGCCATCTTGCCAGTGCCCATACATCGGTTTTGTAAATATCTTTAATGGGAGCAAAGCCACCGACAGCATCGCCATAAAGAGTGGAGTAACCGACCGCTAGTTCGCTCTTATTGCCCGTGGCTAAAATTAAATGGCCCTCTTGATTAGAAAGTCCCATCAGTGTTGTTCCGCGCACCCGTGCTTGAACATTTTCTTCAGCTAAACCTTTGAGCGAAAGAGTCTCAATAAATGTCTTCACCATCGGCTCAATCTCAACAACTCGATAATTCAGGCCGGTATTTGTTGCTAGCGCAGAAGCATCGCTTAATGAATGATCCGAGGAATACTTACTTGGGAGTGCAACCCCAAATACGTTCTGGGCTCCTATGGCATCGACAGCAATTGTGGCAACAAGAGCTGAATCGATACCGCCCGATACGCCAAGTGCCACGGTTTTAAAATTGTTCTTAACAACGTAATCCCGAACGCCCATAACAAGGGCTTTCCACACTTCGGCCATGTCATCAAGACGAGCCGAAATCACTGGCTTGAGAGCGGTATAGGGATCAAGTGCTTTCTCTGAAATAACTACATCCGGGGTAGATGTGGCGAGCGCCAATTCGAGATCGAGTACAACTAACGCGCTTTCAAATTGTTCGGCTCGGCAAATAACTTTTCCGCCACCGTCAACAACAATCGAGTCCCCGTCGAAAACCAGGTCGTCCTGTCCGCCAATCATGTTCACGTAAGCCAACGGCGCACCAAGTTCTTGGGCTCTTTGTTGAACGAGCGATAAACGGCGGTCATCTTTATTTCGCTCATAAGGGCTGCCGTTGGGGACCAAAACTAATCCAGGGGTTCTAGCTTGAAGCTCTGTTAACGGATGCCAGATATCTTCACAGATGGCGATGCCCACATCGACTCCATGAATTCGCACAACGAGCGTGCGGTCTCCTGGCACGAAATTTCTAAATTCATCAAAGACTCCATAGTTGGGCAAATGATGTTTTGCATATCGGGCTTTTATTTCTCCGCCATGAATAATCGCAACAGCGTTTTGTGGCCCACCTACTGGCTTGCCTTGTTGATGAGGTTGGCTCAGGGCGATAGGAGATTCATCTAAATATCCAACGACAAGAACGAGATCACCGAAACCATCTTTCTGCGCCTTGCTAGCAATGTCCTTAATTGCCTTCATGCTGGCTACTCGAAACGATGAACGAAGTGCCAAATCTTCAACCGGATATCCAGTCACAACCATCTCTGGAAAGAGAAGTACATGCGCCCCGGCCTTAGATGCTTGCTCAATAGATTGAGCAATTAAGAGCGCATTTGCGCTCAGATCTCCCACTGTTGGGTTGATCTGTGCAAGTGCCAATCGCAACTGGCCAGCGCTCTGGGGCATAGATAAGAGTCTAATGGTCGCGCTAAACTTGGCGCTCCCAGGGACCTGATCTTCAGGCCATGAGGTTGGAGGATTGTCATGTCAGAAAGCCTTTATGGCGGTGCTCAACATCGACGAATAACTATTCGCGATCTCGCAAGCGCAAAGACGCGTAATGAAAAATGGCCAATGCTCACCTCGTATGAAGAGATGACTGCATCAATATTTGATGAGGCTGGAATCCCAGTCTTACTTGTGGGCGATAGCGCTGGCAATAATTTTCTCGGCGAAGAAAATACTATCCCCGTCACTGTTGACCAACTCATTCCTCTAGCCCGTGCAGTTGTGCGTGGCTCGACTCGTGCAATGGTTGTTGCCGATATGCCCTTTGGATCCTACGAAGCATCACCCGATCAAGCCCTTGCAACAGCGGTTAGGTTTTTCAAAGAGGCTGGTGTGCACGCAGTAAAACTAGAAGGCGCACACTATGAACAAGTGCGCACACTTGTGGCATCGGGAATTCCTGTCATGGGCCACCTAGGGCTTACTCCGCAATCCCTCCATCAACTTGGCGGCTACCGAGTCCAAGGTCGCGAAGATGGTCCCGCAATTCTTGAGAGCGCATTGGCCATGCAAGAGGCAGGTGCTTTTGCCATAGTTCTAGAACTTGTTCCTGCTGAGTTGGCTGCCCAAATTTCCCAAGCTCTCACAATTCCGACAATAGGAATAGGTGCCGGCAATGGCTGCGATGGGCAGGTAATGGTCTGGACAGATCTCATGGGGCTAACAAAGAAGCCACCTAAATTGGCGAAGGCTTATCGCAACATTCGTAAAGAAATGTTGGATGCCACAGCTGAGTGGGCACGCGATGTTGCATCGGGAGCATTTCCTGGGCCGGATCAGACCTTTCATTAATGTCTAAATTCAGCATTGACCTCACTTCGTTAAAAAAATACCGAGATTTTCGGTATTTATGGTCTGCTGGCTTCATTTCTTACATCGGTTCCATGATTACCTACGTTGCTATTCCATTTCAGATCAAGGAAATGACCCATTCGTACTTGGCGGTCGGTATTAGCGGGGCAGTTGAAATAATTCCCCTGATTATTTTCGGACTTTATGGTGGGGTCCTTGCCGATTCCGTGGACCGTAAGAAGATGATCTGGGCAACCGAGGCAGCTTCATTGGTTTTGACATCCATCCTGCTGATCAATTCCCTGTCACCACATCCGCACCTACTCCTCATCTACATCGTGGCCGGATTGTTCGCAGCCGTTGATGGGTTGCAACGTCCAAGTGCCGATGCAATCCTGCCTCGCATCGTGGGGCATGGCGATCTGCCATCGGCCAGTGCGCTCATGAGTTTGCGTTGGCAGTTCGGAGTTATTGTCGGGCCCTCAATTGGCGGAGTCATCATTTCTACTTCATCAGTTTCGGTTGGCTACTTCGTAGATGTTATTTCTTTCGTCATCTCTTTACTTCTCTTACTCAAAGTCGGTTCGGTGCCCGCAAACCCACTAGCCCAAAAGCCATCTCTGGCAGGCTTATTAGAGGGTTTACGTTATGCATTTAATCGGCAAGATTTATTGGGAACATATCTCGTAGATTTAGCTGCAATGTTTTTTGCAATGCCAAATGCGCTCTTTCCATTTTGGGCTGACCAACTTGGTGCACCTTGGGCACTTGGATTTCTCTATGCCTCGGGAACTGCGGGAGCAATTGTCATAACTTTGACCAGCGGATGGATGACAAATTTCAGATTCCATGGCCGAGCAATTATGTGGGCCGCAATCGGATGGGGAGTCGCGATCGCCGCCGCTGGACTCGTCCATTGGTTACCACTTGTCCTGTTATTTCTGGCCCTTGCCGGTGCTTCGGACATGGTCAGTGCACTTCTTCGCAAAGCTCTATGGAACCAAACAATCGCCGACGAATTCCGCGGACGACTTGCAGGTATCGAATTACTTTCTTACTCGGTCGGACCACTTGCTGGTCAACTTCGGGCGGCCACAATTGCATCTGCTACTTCGTTGACCTTTTCGGTAACTTCCGGGGGGATAATTTGCGTCATTGTTGTCGCAATTACGGCCGGATTTTTACCAAAATTCCGGAAATTCGACCTTCAGACCAACGAATTTGCCGTTCGAGAACGAAAAGTTCGTAAAATCTCGTAAAAAACTTTATTTTGCAAAAAATATTTACTAAAAATCCCGTGAAAGCATAAAAATATCCAAAAAAGAATTTGCGACACGCAATGAAATATTTGTCACATAATGCTGGCATATTTTGTAAATCAGTGACACCCTTATCCTTGAACAGGTTCGGTGACGGATCGAACCATTCCGATAGGAGAAGTTACGTGGCTGCAGCTAAGAAATCTGCTCCAAAGCGTCGCAAGAAGGTAGCTGCTAAGGCAGCACCAAAGAAGCGTCGTAAGAAGGCCGCTGCTAAGGCAGCAGCACCAAAGAAGCGTCGCAAGAAGGCCGCTGCTAAGAAAGCAGCTCCAAAGCGTCGTAAGAAAGCCGCTGCTAAGAAAGCAGCTCCAAAGCGTCGCAAGAAGGCAGCTGCTAAGAAAGCAGCTCCAAAGCGTCGCAAGAAAGCAGCTGCTAAGAAAGCAGCTCCAAAGCGTCGCAAGAAGGCAGCTGCTAAGAAAGCAGCTCCAAAGCGTCGTAAGAAGAAGGCAGCCGCTTCTGCAGCTGCTCCAAAAAAGCGTCGTCGTCGTAAGAAGGCAGTTGCTGCCAAGTAACGACATTAAAAGACCCGCCACGAAAGTGGCGGGTCTTTTTTTTGCCCAAAATTAATTACATCTACATCAATACTTATTCGTCCTTAACACCCTTACGCAATGACTCTCCAACTTTATTAAATATTTCAGCAAGAGCGCTTTGATCTGACTTTGTTAAATGATCGATAAATCGCTCTCGCACACTTTCCACGTGATCGGGCGCTGCAGAAACAATTGCTTTCCATCCTTTAGGTGTCATCACCGCGAAGGAACCGCGCTTATCTACCGGGCATGCTTCTCTCTTGATCCAGCCCTCTTTTTCCATGACCTTGATTCGGTGCGATAAGCGCGAGCGCGACAGCATTGCAATCTCGGCTAACTCGGCCATCCTCATTTTCCGCTCGGGGGCTTCGCTGAGTTGGGCCAATATTTCATAGTCCGACATAGATAAATCGTGCCCCTGTAAATCAGCGTCGAGAGCTTCTAATAAGCGTCGGCTGGCAACAATGTATTGGCGCCAAGCTTTCATTTCGGCAGGATTGAGCCACCTAGGGGTGCTTGATGTAGCGTTTTCCCGTGCCATTGCACCAGTGTAAACGATAAGTTGAACTTTCAACTACTTTAGGAGTTTCATGAAAAGCGGTCTTGATTCAAGCCATAAGGACACCTCTGTTCGAGTTCAAGATGACCTCTTTCGTCATATGAATGGCCAATGGCTTTCTACTGCAGAAATTCCTGCCGACCGATCTGGCGATGGTGCGTTTTATTGGCTCCGCGATGAAGCAGAACAAAAGACTCGCGAAATTATTGAATCAACTGCCAGCACTTCTTACCCCCATGGATCTGTTGGGCAAAAAATTGGTGACCTATATAAGAGCTACATGAATGAAGAACGTGCAGAAGAGTTGGGCATCTCCCCCATTGCCGATGATTTGGCGAGCTCTCTTGCAATTACTACCAAGGAAGAATTTTTGGCACTCCTTGGTCGACTTGAGTACGAAGGTTTGGGTGGACTTTTCTACGGACTGATCACCACAGACAATATGAAATCCGATGAAAACATTTTGTACCTCGGCCAATCTGGCCTAAGTCTTCCTGACGAGTCCTATTACCGTGAAGATGAATACGCCCCTATCCGCGAAGAGTTTCTAGCCCATGCCACGAGAATGTTTGCCATCGCAAAAATCGAAGGCGGGGCCGACCACGCTAAAAGAATTCTAGAAATCGAAACAGAGTTAGCCAGTTTTCACTGGGATCAAGTTCGTGATCGCGATGCAACGCTGACATATAACAAAGCCACTTTTGCGCAGTTGCAAGAACTCTCCCCTGGCCTTGATTGGGGAACGTGGAATAGCGGTGCCAAAGTGCCAGACCATGTATTGGCTACCACCATTGTTCGTCAGCCTTCTTTTTTCACTGGGCTAGGCGAGCTTCTCAATAACTACGAGAACGAAAAGTGGCGTTCTTGGCTGACGTGGCAGGTCCTTTCTAGCGCTTCCACTTACTTGCATGCAGAGTTAGTAAATGAAAACTTCGCTTTTTACGGCACCACACTTTCTGGCGTCCCTCAACTAAAAGAGCGTTGGAAGCGCGGTGTGGGCTTAGTTGAAGGCTCCCTTGGCGAAGCGGTTGGCCAACTTTATGTAGAAAAACATTTTCCGGCTGAAGCTAAAACACGGATGCAGCAGTTAGTAAAAAATCTCATTGAGGCCTACCGGGTCGATATCAAAGCCCTTGATTGGATGAGCCCTGAGACCAAAGTGCGAGCGCTAGAAAAGCTCGATAAGTTCACCCCAAAAATTGGCTACCCAGATAAGTGGCGCGACTACAGCGACTTGCAGATTTCCCCCGATGATTTAATTGCCAACCTTTCTGCGATTTCAACTTTCACCCGAAACTTTGAGTTAAATAAAATCGGCAAACCTGTTGACCGCAGCGAATGGTTTATGACCCCCCAAACTGTCAACGCCTATTACAACCCAGGCATGAATGAGATCGTTTTTCCTGCAGCGATATTGCAACCGCCGTTCTTTGATTTAGAGGCCGACGATGCCGCTAACTACGGTGGAATTGGGGCCGTTATTGGCCATGAAAT
>CAFBMN010000033.1_pt1 | contig 8117 bp, 9 predicted proteins | sample 7268791 | NCBI WGS metagenome assembly CAFBMN01 (sample SAMEA6814066, study PRJEB35770) | freshwater metagenome | biome: Freshwater; feature: Freshwater reservoir; material: water | place: Czech Republic | collected 2017-05-23 | depth 30m m | reverse complement strand
TATCGGAGAAATATCAAACCAGATTTTCGAATAACTCTGGCTATGGCACTTCCTGCCTTCTTAGGTTCGATGTTGGGAGCACAACTTGCTTCTTATATTCCTACGCAAGCGCTGCGTCCTTTAGTTTTCGTTCTCTTAGTAGGAGTTGCAATATTTACCTGGTTTAAACCAGATCTTGGAGCAATTGAGTCTTTGCGACATAGTGCTAAAAAAAGTCGGGTTATTGCAAGCGTAGCTGGAGGTTGTCTTGGTTTTTATGATGGGATCTTCGGTCCGGGTACTGGCACCTTTTTCATATTGGCTCTCGTGGCACTTGTCGGATTTGATTTTCTCACCGCATCATCCATTGCCAAGGTGACAAACGTGGCAACCAATGTGGGAGCAATTTTGATTTTTGGACTCCATGGAGTGGTTTTGTGGAAAGTTGGGATGGTTATGGGAGCGGCAAATATTCTTGGTGCCATTGTGGGAGCGAAAACTGCCATAGCCGGTGGAGCGACCTTGGTCCGCAAAGTCTTCCTCTTTGTGACAATTGCCTTAATTTTCAAAGTTGGAATGGACACTATTTCTCATTGGTAGCACGGTTTTGATATGAGTAAATCTGGGTTATGATTTTCCTACAACTTCATAGAAAGACTTATCAATGTCACTCGTTACAAGTATCGAACAGGCTCTCACTCCCATAGTGATTGATGCCGGATTTTTCCTAGAAGAAGTTACTGTCACATCAGCTGGAAATCGTCGCTTAGTTACATGCGTAGTTGATGGTGAAAAAGCACTGAACATGGACGAAGTAACTTCTATTTCCCGCGAAATTTCAGTGCTTCTAGAAGAAGCACCATTTATGGGTGATACTGCTTTTACACTTGAAGTCACATCACCCGGAGTCGACCGCCCATTGACTTTGCCGCGTCATTGGCGAAAAAACGTCACTCGCTTAGTTCGTATCACGCAAACAAATGGCGAAGTGGCATCTGGCCGAATTACTTCTAGCGATGAAAATTCAGTCACCCTCGTTATCGAGGGAAAAGTTGCAAAGGAAGTAAATATTGCATTTGACGATGTAAAGAAAGCCATTGTTGAGATTGAATTTAATCGCAAAGGCGATGACGCCTAATGCATGTAGATATGAAGCTATTAACTTCTCTCACGATAGAAAGAGAAATTCCTCTCGATCGATTAATCATTGCTATTGAATCAGCTGTGCTTACTGCGTATGCACAAACCGAAGGTGCAAAGCGCCATGCAAATGCACGTCTCGATCGCGAGACTGGTGAAATCAAGATTGTTGTGCCCATCTTCGGAGAAGACGGAGAAAAATCTGGGGAAGAAATTGATGAACCCGAAGGATTTACTCGCATTGCAACATCTACGGCACGCCAGATTATTAAGCAAAAAATGCGCGAAACAAATGACGCTGAGATTGTTACCGAATTCACCGCATCCGTAGGGGATGTCGTTTCTGGCGTTGTTCAACAAGGTCGCGATCCCCGAATGATTTATGTTAATTTAGGTCGGGTCGAAGGAAAAGTTCCGCACCAAGAACAAGTACCAGGAGAAGTTTTTGCTCATGGCGAGAGAATTAAATGTTTTGTCATCGATGTGAAACAAGGTATGAAAGGCCCAGAAGTCACTCTTTCCCGAAGCCACCCTGCACTTGTTAAACAGTTGTTTGCTTTAGAAGTTCCAGAAATCACGGATCGTATTGTTGAAATTATGGCTATTGCTAGAGAAGCAGGACATCGCACAAAAATTGCAGTGCGCACTCATCGCGCAGGCGTGTCACCTAAAGGCTCTCTGATTGGCCCGCTTGGTGCCAGAGCTCGTGCGGTAATGGATGAACTTCATGGAGAAAAGATTGACATTGTTGATTGGTCAGAAGATCCTGCAATATTTGTAGGTCATGCACTTGCACCAGCGCGCGTTGAAAAAGTTGAAATCATTGATTTAGCTACGCGTTCAGCAAAAGTTACGGTTCCTGACTTTCAACTTTCGTTAGCAATTGGTAAAGATGGCCAAAATGCCAGACTTGCTGCACGCCTTACCGGCTGGCGCATCGACATTCATTCCGATGCCTTGCCACCCTCAGCACCGGTTGAATAAGCGCGTTTTTAGCATTTCAGGGGCCCTGCGGGTAAGGTTAACCTCGTTGAATTTGAGCGATCGGCTGTTATGAACCCCGTACGGAGTTGCATTAGCTGTCGAAAACGTGAAAATCCATCGGTGCTACTTCGGGTGGTTTGTCGTGACGGAAGTATTCTTCCCGATCCAAGCCATCGCGCCCCAGGTCGGGGAGCATGGGTACATCCTCAATGTGTGACAACAGCAATTGAACGTAGGGCATTTAGTCGGGCTTTTGGACTCACTGTTGCTACTGACAATCGCGAGTTGATTGCTTATATTGAGAATGTGAACACAAAGAATGAGTGCCACACCAACTACGAAATGGATGCGAAAGATATGAAACTCAAATGAGCTTGTACAGATCATGAGGTTAGACAACTAAGGCTCGCATCTAAGCCCAATCACAAGATTGGAAAGCGCGGGCCAAGACAGGAGAACTGTGTCAAAGGTCCGCGTACATGAGTTAGCAAAACAACTCGGTATGGAGAGCAAGGTCGTACTTGCAAAACTCCAAGAAATGGGCGAATTCGTCCGATCTGCATCATCAACAGTAGAAGCACCCGTTGTGGCGAAACTTATTGCCCAATATCCGGATGTAAAACCTGTCGAGGAAAAGAAACCAGTAAAGAAAGCAGCCGCCAAGAAATCTGCGGCAAAGCCAGCGAAAGAAACACTTACTCCTGAAGCAGCCGTTGAACTATTGGCTGAAATTTCACCAGAATTAGCACAACAAGCAACTGCGCAAAAAGCTGCAGCAGATGCACGTCCTGCTGCAACAACTCTTCCGCCCGCTGCACCATCAGATGCGAGCGCACCACGTCCATCAACACCTGCACCTCGACCTGGAAATAATCCATTCGGTGCACCACGTCCTCCTGCACCACGTGCAGGGAATAATCCATTTTCAGTAAGCGGAACTCCGCGTCCACCGCTACGTTCAACAGGTCCAACAGGTGCACCAGGTTCTGGAACAGGTGGACCGCGTCCGGGAATGTCTGGTCCGCGCCCAGGTTCTGTTCGTCCAGGATTTGCTGCACGTCCTCCATCATCTCGACCACCACAAGGTGGACCAAGTGGAACAGGTGGACCTGGTGGAAATTATCCACCGCGTTCAGGTGGACCCGGAACATCTGCACCATCTAGTCCTTATCGCACACCGTCAGCAGGTGCACCAGGTGCTACTGGAGCGCCAGGTTCTGGTCGTCCAGGTGCTGGTCGACCGCAACGCGGAAGTACTGGCGGAGCATTTGGTAAAAATGCAAGTAAAAACAGTAAGAGAAAACCAAAAAGTAGAAAAGCTTTGCGTGATGAGTTCGACAATATGCAAGCACCGCAATTGGGTGGCGCAGTTGTACCTCACGGTGATGGAAAGACTGCGGTTCGCATGCGCCGTGGAGCATCACTTGCAGATTTTGCCGAAAAAATTAATGCAGATCCTGCAGCCTTAGTAGCTGCGCTCTTTCACTTAGGTGAAATGGTTACAGCAACACAATCCGTTGATGAAGATACTTTCGCACTCCTGGGCGCTGAATTGGGATACCTCATCCAAATCGTTAGCCCAGAAGATGAAGATCGTGAACTTCTACAGACATTCGACATCAATCTAGATCAAGAACTTGCATCTCTTGATCCTTCGATGCTCGTTACCCGTCCACCAGTTGTCACTGTTATGGGCCATGTTGATCACGGTAAAACTCGAATGCTCGATGCAATTCGCCAAACTGAAGTTGTTAAATCAGAAGCGGGTGGAATTACTCAGCATATTGGCGCATACCAAATTCATCACACCCATGATGGAGTCGATCGTGCAATCACGTTCATTGATACTCCGGGTCACGAAGCATTTACAGCTATGCGTGCTCGTGGTGCCAAAGTCACAGATATTGCTGTACTTGTTGTAGCAGCAGATGATGGCGTGATGCCACAAACAATTGAAGCGTTGAATCACGCCCAAGCTGCTGATGTTCCAATCGTGGTAGCTGTAAACAAGATCGATAAAGAAGGTGCAAATCCAGACAAGGTGCGCCAACAATTGACTGAGTACAACTTGATTGCAGAGGAATATGGCGGAGACACAATTTTCGTTAACGTTTCTGCTAAATCTGGTGAAGGAATCAGTTCACTTATCGATTCAATCCTTCTCACTGCAGATGCTGCAATCGACTTGCAAGCTATTGCAGATGACGAAGCGCGAGGCGTTGCGATTGAAGCTCACCTCGATCGTGGACGTGGTCCCGTTGCAACAGTGCTCGTCCAACGCGGAACGCTTAACGTCGGAGATGCAATTGTTGCGGGTGGTTCTTTTGGTCGCGTTCGTGCAATGCTCGATGAGCATGGTGAGAACGTAGTGACCGCTGGACCATCTCGTCCCGTACAAGTTCTTGGTTTCACATCTGTTCCAAGTGCTGGAGATACATTCTTAGTGGCGAGCGATGATCGAACTGCTCGTCAAATAGCTGAAAAGCGTCAAGCAGCAGAGCGCAATGCTCAACTTGCCAAAGCGCGTAAGAAAGTTTCTCTCGAAGACTTCATGGAGCAGTCCAAGATCACAACTCTTAACCTCATTCTTAAAGGTGACGTTAGTGGTTCGGTCGAGGCTCTCGAAGATGCACTCTTGCAACTCGATGTCGGAGCTGAAGTTGATTTGCGTGTTATTCACCGTGGCGTTGGAGCAATTACCAAGAGCGATATCACCTTGGCATCCGCTTCAACTGCTGTTGTTATCGGCTTTAACGTTAAGCCAGAACCACAAACTGCAATCTTTGCTGATCAAGAAGGTGTTGAAGTTCGCTTCTACTCTGTTATTTATCAAGCAATTGAAGAAATCGAACTTTCCCTTAAGGGTCTTCTCAAACCAGAGTTTGAGGAAGCAATTATTGGAAATGCTGAGATTCGAGAGATATTCAAATCCAGCAAGTTCGGAATCATCGCAGGTTCAGTTGTTCTCGACGGAATCATTCGACGCAATGCCAAAGCTCGCTTACTCCGAGGTGGAGAAGTTGTTGTCGATAACGTGACCGTTGAATCCCTCAAGCGCTTTAAAGACGATGCAACTGAAGTCCGCGAAGGATTTGAGTGCGGTATTGGAATTGGGTCATTCAAGGATGTACAGGTTGGTGACACAGTCCAGGTCTTTGAGATGCGCGAGAAGAAGCGCGTCTAGCAATGAGCCAATCGCATCGTTCTCAAAAAGTTGCTGACCGAATAAAAGTTGTTGTGGCCGGACTCCTCGAGGGGAAAATTAAAGATCCTCGCTTGGGTTTCGTCACGATAACTGACACTCGCGTTACTGGAGATTTGCAACATGCATCCATTTTCTACACAGTCCTCGGTGACGAACTGCAACGTGAATCGACAGCTCAAGCGCTCAACAGCGCTAAAGGAGTTATTCGCTCTGCTGTTGGCAGAGATTTGGGAACACGCATCACGCCCTCCATTGAATTTTTTCTCGATGGTCTGCCAGAGAGCGCACTTGCTCTTGAATCACTTCTAGAAACAGTGCACCAAAGAGATGCCGAAGTGATTGCACTTCGTAAAAATGCAACCTATGCAGGAGATGCTGACCCATATAAAGCTCCACGAGAAATTGTTGATGAATAACCAAGCAACTGATGGTTTTCTCGTTGTAGATAAAGATGGCGGTATGACCAGTCACGATGTGGTTGCGATAGCCAGGCGCGCATTAGGAACACGTAAAGTTGGCCATGCAGGAACACTTGATCCCATGGCAACAGGTGTTCTGGTTCTTGGATTTGGAAATGGAACGCGTCTTTTGCAATACATCACCGACGGAGACAAATCTTATTCGGCAACAGTGGTACTTGGTGCAAGCACTGTGACAGATGATGCAGAAGGTGAAGTACTAGTGAGTGCAGCACCTGAAAAATTAGCACATATAAGCGATGAAATGATTAGGGCAGAATTGGCAAAAATGTTTGGCTCGATTTTGCAACGACCAAGTTCAGTTTCTGCAGTGAAAGTCGATGGCGAAAGAGCACATGCACGAGTACGCGCGGGGGAGAAGTTTGAATTGCCATCACGCGAAGTGCTGATCTCTCAGCTAGATGTTCTAGATATAAAGCGCGAACAGACGAGAATCTGTGTAGACATTGCAGTTACGTGCTCAGCAGGAACATTTATCCGAGCTATTGCAAGGGATTGTGGCGATGCACTTGGCGTCGGCGGTCACTTAAGCGCCCTACGCCGTACCAGAGTTGCCTCATTTACTTTGGAAAGCGCTGTTTCTATCGAGAATCTCAAGGCCGGTGAATTTAGCGTATTGAGTATTGCCACCGTTGCAGAGAAAACATTCCCTCTTCGAAGTATCGGCGAGGACGAGGCTATTGAGATTTCCTTCGGACGTTCGCTTGTAAAGAATTCGAGCGAAGAGATCACTGCTGCTATTTCACATGGCGAACTTTTAGCCCTCTTGAAAAACGATGATGCCCACGCCAGGCCTATTGCCGTTTTCGCGGCAAAGAATTAAAGGTGTCACACTATGTCAATGAATAGAATGCAATGGCGAGGCGAGCAGATTGTAGGCGCGACCGTTGCCATTGGAATCTTTGACGGTGTACATCTTGGGCATCAAGAGATTCTTAAACGTGCCAAAGAAGTCAGTAATGGAAAAGGTGTTATTGCTCTTACTTTTGATCCGCACCCTATGCAGTTTTTTGCTCCTGATAAAGCTCCAACAATGTTGGTATCCGTTGAAAGGCGCGTCGAGCTCTTAAAGCAACACGGGGCCGACGCAGTTATTGTGTGTGAATTTGATAGTGAATTTGCCAAGAAATCGCCAGAAGAGTTTGTTTCTGAAGTACTTGTTAAGCATTTGAAAATATCCGGTGTTGTGGTTGGCGAGAACTTTTCCTACGGTCATAAGGCGCTAGGAAAAGTGGCTGATCTAATCGCCTCAGGGAAATCACATGGGTTCGTTGCAGAAGAAGTTGCGTTGGCCGAAATAGATGGTGCAGTTGTCTCATCTACCCGGATTCGTCAAGCGATAGCAGTCGGTGACATTGACTTGGCGAAAAACCTACTTTCACGTCCACATCGATTACAGGGAATTGTTGTTCACGGGGAAAAGCGTGGCAGAGAGATTGGTTATCCGACTGCAAATTTAGGTTATTCAACTTCATACAATTCAGTTCCTGCAGATGGAGTTTATGCAGGTTGGTTAGAAGTCGGTGGCCAACGTTGGGCATCTGCAATTTCTATTGGTACTAATCCAACTTTTGCGGGAGAACGATCACGACAAGTTGAGGCATATGCATTAGATCAGATTGGTTTAGATTTATATGATCAAAGTGCTGTTATAGATTTTGGATGGAGATTGCGGGATACCCTCAAATTTGATGGCCTAGAACCTTTATTGGAGCAGATGAAAAAAGACTGCGATCAAGCGCGAATATTGACCCAATAGGCTTCGATTTCACTTCACCCCGTATGCGCTGGTAACCTACGGTGTCCAATCGAGAAAGCGAGTTTCCGTGAGGCAAACCGGAAACCCTCGTAAACAGTAGAAGGAGCACAAAAGAATGGCATTAACACCAGAAGCAAAGAAAGAAATCATTGCTAAGTACGGTTCTTCACCTACTGATACGGGAAGTCCTGAAGCTCAGGTCGCTTTGCTATCCAAGCGCATTGAAGAAATCACTGAACATTTGAAAACCAATAAGCATGACCACCACAATCGTCGTGGCTTGCTACTTTTGGTAGGACAGCGTCGACGTATTCTTCAATACCTCGCAAAGACAAACATCGAACGTTATAGAGCGATCATCGAAAAACTCGGTATTCGCCGTTAATTAGAACGATCAACCGGGAGCGATGGTCCTCGGTAGTGGTTTACGGAAACTGCGTAACAATGCAGAATCCCGTGGGCTTCGATCGAAGATTCATTAGGTCTCTCGAGTTGATCGAGAACAGGAGCGACCCATGGAGGGTCAAGAAATTTCGTCTGCCGTTGCAATCATTGATAACGGAAAATTCGG
>CAFBMN010000031.1_pt1 | contig 9691 bp, 10 predicted proteins | sample 7268791 | NCBI WGS metagenome assembly CAFBMN01 (sample SAMEA6814066, study PRJEB35770) | freshwater metagenome | biome: Freshwater; feature: Freshwater reservoir; material: water | place: Czech Republic | collected 2017-05-23 | depth 30m m | reverse complement strand
GTATAGGCAGTATCTGCAAGCATGTAAGAAACAATTCCTAGTGGGTATGCACCAGCTTCTTTGGTTGCATAATCATAGGTAAGGAACCCGTTTACATCCTGAGTTGCACTTGCAAGGAATGCCGCAGTACCGGTTGAGTCAGGTACAACAGAGTTTCCTGCAGGATTGATGACGTTAGCAATCTTCAACTTGTTGGCAGTTGCATAACTCACTTCAGCAAAAGTAACTGAGTAAGGGGTCTTACCAGCTAACTGACTAACACCAGTTGATGATCCTTGACCAACGATGCGACCAATGTTGGCTGGATCATTGATATTGCCCGGAAATGAAGTTGTGAACACTTTGCCGTTTGGTTTTGTCCAAACTGTTGGCGCGCTCTTGTAAAGATACTTGGTGAAGTTATCTACTGTTCCTGAAGAATCATTGCGATAAACAACTGTGATCTTCTTGTTTGGTAGCGTGTAGTGAGGAGCTACTTCAACAGTTTTCAAAACAATTAAGTTGCCCTTGGCATCCTTTGCAGGGTTTCCGGCAGCATCCTTCTTGTAATAAACCGCCTTAGTTATCTTGTTGTTATCAGCAACGATAGCTGGGTCATTCCACATGGTGATTGTTCCACCGAAAATACCGGCGATTGTGCTCGCAGATAGCTGCAATGTCTTGCTACCAGGAAGATTGTGCAAGATTGCAATTGGTCCTGCTACTAACGGGATGTGAATAAGTGTGGGGCGGCGTGTGGCTGCCGTGTAAGGGGAATCTGTCATCCAGAAGTCACCAGTTGACTTATCCGAGTTTGCTTGGCCTGTTCCTGAACTTGAAGATGCATATGTATAAGTATTATTTGAACCAGATGTTGCGTAACCGGCCTTGCAAGCTTCTATCATGTTAGCTGGCCATGACGCACCAGAACCCAATAAATCTGTTGCGAATGCAGGAGTTGATGCAACTATTGCTAACGCGAGCGCCATTGTGGCAACTTTCGCGATTCGTGAAATTCTCATGTACTTCCCCTCATAGGTTTGAATTGCTCTTACACGCCAAACCTATGGATTGAGAGTGAACCACTACCTAGTAGAAACTAAACAACAGCCAACAGTTAAGTGAACAGTTGGTGCTGATTATCCGAATCGGCCGGTGACGTAGTTCTCTGTTCGCTTGTCTCTTGGCCGAGAGAAAATCTCACTTGTCGGAGCACATTCAATCATTTGACCTGGACCATTATCCGAGAGGAAAAATGCGGTGTAATCAGAGACTCGTGCTGCTTGTTGCATATTGTGAGTAACAATAATAATTGTCATGGAATCTGATAGATGGCGAATTGTCTCTTCGATACGCAATGTAGAACCTGGATCAAGAGCTGAGCATGGTTCGTCCATTAACAACACTTGTGGCCTTACGGCGAGTGCTCGCGCGATACATAAGCGCTGTTGTTGCCCTCCAGATAATGACCCACCGTGGGCGTTTAGGCGATCCTTAACTTCATTCCAGAGCCCAGCTCTTTCTAGGCATTCCTCCATGAGGTCATCTTTATTTGCAACTTTTAGTTGGGCCAACTTCAGGCCAGATAGGACGTTCTGCCCAATAGTCATAGATGGAAACGGATTTGGCTTTTGAAAGACCATACCGATTTGCAAACGGATTTTTGTTACATCGACACCCTGGGCATACACATCTCGCCCATCGAGCAATACTTCACCAGCCATCGCTGTACCTGGAATAAATTCATGCATACGGTTCATGGTTCTGATAAACGTTGATTTACCGCAACCGGATGGCCCAATGAGCGCCGTAACGGTGCCTGCAGCAAAATCTAATGTGATGTCAGAGAGAACATGATTCTTTCCAAACCATGCATGAATACCGCGCGCTTCAAGTCCGCGTCCCATCGCCATCGTGCCTGGCGCTCTCCTCGTTACAGAACTTGCAACGTCCCCTAATGAAGAAGGCTTAATGGTTGTATCCATTTTTTCGTTCTCGCTTTCCGTTGAATCGGTCATTTTGCGACCTTTCTGCTGCCTAAGAATCGTGCGATTGTGAAAAACACTAAAACCAGAATGAGAAGAACAAGCAGACCCGCCCATGCCCTTGTGATTGATTCCGGTGACCCTGCATTAAATGATTTCCATATGTAATAAGGCAACGATCCGATAGGTCCATTAAATGCGTTGCCGTTCACTTTATCTCCACCACCAGTGAGTAAAAGGATTGGGGCGGTTTCACCGGCAATGCGCGCAACTCCAAGAATCATTGCAGTTACTAGGCCACTCCTTGCAGCCGGCAAAACAATCATGGCAACTGTGCGCCATTGTGTGCCACCGAGTGCTGTACCAGCTTCGCGAAGGTCATTAGGAATTAAGCGAAGTACTTCTTCAGACGTTCTTGCAATTGTTGGAATCATCAAAATAGTTAAAGCCAGCGAACCCATAAAACCTGAATAGTTTTTTGCGATAGGGTAAAGAACTGCAGAGAGAATAAATAGGCCGGCAACAATCGATGGAACTCCGCTCATTGCTTGGACTAAGAATCTGATTGGCCTAGTAAAGCGCCCCTGAATTTCCGTTAAATAAAGAGCAGTCAAAATTCCAATAGGAACGCTCATGATTAAAGCAAGCGCTACCAAAGTCAGTGTGCCGGTAATGGCGTGGAGTAAACCACCGTTTGATAACGGATCAGTTGGCGTCGCCATAGACATATCGTGAGTGAAGAGACCCAAATGTATCCCTTTGGAGCCTTTTTCAATTACCGTTACAAAAATACTGAGTATCGGAAGTAAAGTTACAAATGCACCAAATGCAACAAGTGAGCTGACAAAAGCATCCTTAGCAGATGCACTGCCGCGCACAATAAATTGTCGCAAAGCCGAAAGAGTGACATATGCAATCGCGAAGACAAAAACGTAAGCAAGTTTGCCTTTCATTGGCGTGACTGCAACTAGTAGTAAATCAACAACTAAAGCAAGGGCGAAGATTCCTATATCAAATAGGCGGTCTTTAGTTGAAGCGACCCAGGGCCTTGTTGGTGCTGGAATGACTGAAGTAGTCATCGCTTATTTCCGCCAAATCGTTTGACAATTAAATCTGCACCCGCGTTTACCATCAGTGTTAAGAGGAAAAGAATGAGTCCAGCAGCCATGAGTGCCTTAATTTCATACGGACTTGCATCACCAAATTTCAAAATGATCAGTGATGCAATGTTTCCACCGGCACCAAAAAGAACATGCCAATTTACTTGGTAGACAATGTTTAAAACCGTGTAGACAGCAACGGTCTCACCCATTGCTCGGCCTAGCCCCAACATTGCGCCGCCAACCACGCCACCGCGGCCATATGGGATGACAACTGCTTGAATCATTCCCCAGCGAGTGGCACCAAGTGCGTATGCAGCTTGGATGCGATCGAGTGGAGTTTGTGAAAACACTTCGCGAGATACTGAAGTAATAATGGGAATAATCATAATTGCAAGAACAATTCCAGCAATAAAAGGCGAGCGCGTAAAATAAGATGCTGGCACGTGAAAAATAGGAATGAATCCTAAGTAGTGATTCAGCAACTTACCCCAATATTCAGCACTCGGCATGAGAACGAGAAATCCCCAAATTCCAAAAAGAATTGAAGGAAAAGCTGCCATCATGTCTATTACTGAAACTAGAATTTTTTTCAGCCAAACCGGTGCGTAAAAATTGAGAAATAAAGCGGTGAAAACTGAAATTGGAACTGCAATTACCACCGCAATGATTGAACATAAAATTGTTCCAACAAGCATCGCCGCAAGTCCAAAATGACTTTCGACGACATTGCCTGCATCATCGGTAGTGATTGCCCACGTTGAAGAAGTTATAAAATTGAAACCTTCTTGTCGCAATACTTCAAAACCTCGGTAACCTAAAAAGATTGTGATTAACCCTAAGATTGCTAGTGAAGATAAGCCACCGGTTGTAACAACTCCGCGGAACACGCGATCAGAAAATCTTGGTTTGGTTGTTAAATCTCTGGGTACGGCATCTGCCGGAGCGGGTGCAGATGGCTCAACGAAAGTCTGGGACACAGTGGAATAGTGGTCTTACTGCGCAGAATTTGCGTGGAACTTTGGTTACGGGAAGGTGAACGAGAGGTGAAATCACTGCCTTCGCCCTCATAGATTTCGACCTTTTGAGAAGAAGGCCCCAGAGACCTAAGGTTGCCTCCATGGCAAATGACGCACCCCACCTCATCTGGATTGATTGTGAGATGACGGGGCTCTCCCTGGAAAAAGATGTCCTCGTTGAGATTGCAGTCTTGGTCACCGATTCAGAGTTGAACGTCATCGGCGAAGGTGTCGACGTTGTCATCAAGGCCACCCCGGATCAACTAGCCCAAATGAATGAGTACGTGCAATCCATGCACACAAGTTCTGGACTCATCACCGAAATTCCCCACGGCATCACTGTCTCTGAAGCAGAAGGCCTCATCATTTCTTATCTAGAAAAGTCATCCACTACGGCGGGTAAATCTCCACTGGCCGGAAACTCCGTCAGCGTTGACCGATCCTTCATCGCGCGCGATATGCCACGACTCAATGAATACCTGCATTACCGCACCATTGATGTCTCATCGATAAAAGAATTAGCCCGCCGTTGGTATCCCAAGGCATATTTCAACGCTCCCGCAAAAACTGGCAACCACCGCGCCCTTGGCGATATCCAAGATTCAATTACAGAGTTGGCGTACTACCGCCAGAGCGTATTTATCCCTTCGGATGGTGCGGAGGCGAGCGGGCAGAAGTAGAAGGTAGACTTTGCATCACATGGTGGGCGTAGCTCAGCTGGTAGAGCACTCGGTTGTGGTCCGAGATGTCGCGGGTTCGAGCCCCGTCGCTCACCCCACTATTTTCCTCAATTACCTATCTCTTTCTTAAAGGAGTTCCGAGAATGGAAATGACATTTGATGTCATCGTTGAAATTCCGGCAGGCAGTCGCAATAAATACGAAGTAGATCACGAGACCGGAAAGATTCGCCTCGATCGCATGCTCTTTACCTCTACTCGTTATCCATGGGATTACGGATTTGTTGATGACACGTTGGGACAAGATGGCGATCCACTGGATGCGCTAGTCATGCTTGATGAGCCAACATTTCCTGGATGCGTTGTGAAGTGTCGCGTAATCGGCATGTTTCGCATGACAGATGAAGCAGGTGGCGACGACAAGTTGCTCTGTGTACCAGCAGGTGATGTCCGCAAAGAACACCTTCGCGAAATTACTGATGTCCCAGAATTTGATCGCCTTGAAATTAAACATTTTTTTGAAGTCTATAAAGACCTTGAGCCAGGAAAAAGTGTTGAAGGTGCAACATGGGTTGGGCGCGTGGAAGCTCAAGCCGAAATCCACGCCTCATATGCTCGCTACACAGGCCCAAAACATAGATAATTCACCAACCTATTTTCATAACTTAGGGAGAGCCAAGTGATTAACAGCGGAGACACAGCCTGGGTGCTAGCAAGTGGTGCACTCGTTCTTTTTATGACTCCAGGTCTTGCAGTGTTTTACGGTGGCATGGTTCGGGTAAAAAGCGCACTGAATATGATGATGATGTCATTTGCTGCAATTGGTGTAACAACAATTATCTGGGTTCTCTATGGATATTCCCTTGCCTTTGGAAAATCACATAACGGTCTGATCGGTGGCTTTGAACATCTTGGTTTAGCAGGAACGCTCAACAAAGTTGTTGGGCCACAAGGACACCAAATCCCTACACTCGCCTTTTCCATGTTTCAACTCACCTTCGCGATCATTACCGTTGCAATTCTTTCAGGCACAATTGCAGATCGCGCAAAGTACGCCTCCTGGGTTCTCTTCGTTGGCATCTGGATCACACTTGTTTATCTTCCTGTCGCTCACTGGGCATTTGCAGGACAAGGTGGAACTGGCGGATGGATCATCGACAAGTTAGGCGCTTTAGATTTTGCAGGTGGAACTGTTGTTGAAATAAATTCAGGAGCTGCAGCCCTTGCGCTAGCTCTCGTATTAGGAAAGCGCGATGGCTTTCGTCGCGACCCAATGCGACCACATAACATGCCATTAGTCCTACTTGGAGCTGGAATGCTCTGGTTTGGATGGTTTGGATTCAACGCAGGTAGCGCACTCTCTGCTGGCTCACTTGCCGCAACAGCCATGATCAATACTCAAATAGCAACAGCTGCTGCATCAATGACATGGATTATTTTTGAAAAACGTCGCGACGGTAAATCAACAACTCTCGGTGTTGCATCCGGTGCAATTGCAGGCGCAGTTGCCATCACACCTGCTTGCGGTTTTGTTAACCCTCTGGGTGCCCTTGTCATTGGGCTCATCGCAGGAGCACTCGGGGCCTACGCAGTATCAAGGAAATACAAATGGGGATATGACGATTCATTAGACATTGTCGGATTACACGGAGTTGGCGGAATCTTGGGAATGCTTGGCGTCGGATTTCTTGCCACAAAGACTGCAAATGATGCAGGTGGTCTTGGACTCTTGATGCATGGTGGAGCCTCACTCCTTGGCAAACAATTGATTGCAATCGTTGTAGTGGCGCTCTTTTCCTTCTGCGCCACATGGCTCATTGCACAGGCAATTTCAAAAACAATTGGCTTCCGAGTATTCCGCGAGGATGAACTCAATGGTCTAGATACGAAATTCCACGCTGAGTCTGCTTATGACATAACTGGAAACTCCAACCGCTACTAATATTGATGACAACAGAATCGAGAAATGCATGAAACTCATTACCGCAATCGTTAAACCTGCAAAAGTTGACGATATAAAGGTTGCACTTCAAGCTGCAGGCATTGCTGGTATGACAGTTTCTGAAACGCGAGGATTTGGTCGGCAAAAAGGACACACAGAGATCTACCGAGGTGCTGAATACACAGTAGATTTCATTCCAAAAGTGCGCATTGAAGTTCTTGCAAATGATTCTGATGCAGAAAGTATTGTTGATTTAATTGTCACTACCGCAAACACTGGATCCATTGGTGATGGCAAAGTATGGGTGACTCCAGTAGACACAGTTGTCCGAGTTCGCACCGGAGAACGCGGTGGAGATGCACTATAAGAGCATAAAAAAGTAACATTCTGCGATTTCCGAAGGTGCCTTTGCGCTGATAGGGTTTGCAGGCATTCGAGGTTTCCCCCTTTGAATGAGCTCGGGTTGTTAGCTCAGTTGGTAGAGCAGGTGACTCTTAATCACCGGGTCGGGGGTTCGAGTCCCTCACAACCCACTCAGCACGCATAGCAAGTTACTTTGGTAATTACTTCGGGATGTATGTCAGCAGAATCTTAAAACGAAATACCGCCCAAGTATTTACTTAATTCTTTTTAGCTTTATCAACACAAATAACCCTGATAAAAATAAGAAAAGATTTGGGATCCACCAGCCAAGATTAAAAAAGCCTTGAATGCTCCAAAATACAATCGCCATACCACCTGCCACCATAGTTAAGGTCGCTGAAACAATTAGCAATGTCCAGTTTCCCTTTCCTTTAATGCCAAGAAATCCAGTAATGGAAGCTGCGATATCTAGCGGAAAGAATGACCAATTCCATGCCTTTACATTCAAGTCATCGTAATTTTGAAAAACCCAGTCATGAGGAATTAGTCCAAATACGATTAATCCCCAATAAATAATAAACCCAAAATCTATAGAAATAAGTAAGTTCTTTGTGCCTTTCCCAACAACGTGTTCCATTAGTGAGCTGCTCCACCTAAATTCATAATTACAACACCAACAATGATGATAACCATTCCAACAATGTTCATTCTAGAAAGTTGTTGGTTAAAAAATATAACGCCTCCAACAGCTGCTCCAATAATTCCTACACCAGACCAGATTGCATATGTAATGCCAACATCTAACTTCTTAAGTGACATTGCCATCAGAGTAAATGCGGTTGCATAGCCAAAAAAGACGCCGATTGAAGGTAATAACTTACTAAGTCCATCGCTTGCCTTCAAACAAAGCGTGCCTACAATTTCGGCAGCAATTGCAATTGATAATAAAACCCAAGCCATAGAAATATATTAGCAAAAAAAGGGCATCCGCCCATATCTGACCTAAATCTGTTCAATATCTAGCAAATGTCAGACCCATTGACTAATATGGGTTGTGGATCAAGATCAATTGAATCCATATGTGGCCTATGAAGGATATGTAGTTCGAGTCCCTCACAACCCACACTAAATCGGATAAGCGTCCGACTTTTTAAATAGAACAATGATGTTTAACTCGTGGTTCATGGACCACTGGCACATAGAAGTGCTCGGCCTTGCATTGAGCAATTAGGTCGTGCCCAGTCTTGCTTAGCCGCGATTTGATACTCCGTCAGCATGTACGAAGCAATGTCATCATAAATTGCAGCTTTTGATTTTTTTAATGCCTTTTCAATTGCCTTATCCCATCCCATGGTTCCTGTATCACGGTAAAGGGCCAGTACTCCGGCAATTCCGAGCTGCTGATGTAAATACTCAGTGGCGAGGAGGATATTTCCGTAAAGACCTGTATTTTGAAACGCGGCGCAACCCCAACTATCAGAGTTAGGTTTCACGGAAGTCACATCTGCTGACAATAGATAATCTCTCCAGTAATCCTTTGAGCTTAAAAGATTTGTTTTATTATTAGACTTAAAAGCCACTGCGAATTGCCTCATCTTTATGAATGTTTCAGGATTTCCTTTACTCGTCACAAGAATGCCAAAGTATTCAGCACCCCCCTCTTCAACCCAGCATGGAAATGATGATTTGTACTTATCTGTTTGAGCATTTTGGACGTTATGAAAAAATTCATGGGCAACTCGTGGCAAAAAATCAATCTCTGTCAAGATCGAAGCCTCTGTCATAAAGTAAAAATCTGTTGCTTTGCCATTTCCCTGTGTCGTGTGAGCGTCCCATACTCTTTGCTTATCTGTGCGAAAATTACTTTCGCAGTTAGCAGCGTTCATTTGTAAGTGGGAATCTCGCCACTTACAAATGAATTTTATGTCATCTAAAGTGCCAACAATGACTTGTAGGGGTGCGTCAATTTTCGTATATGCACTCCAAAACTCGATATTCTCTACATATTGCTTAGTTATTTCTTCCTTAATCTTGTTATTAACTATGTCTGAATATCGCCAAGTCAACTCTACTTTTGGAAAGGCTGAGGATTTAGCAGGAAATGCTTTTTCCATAATTTTGATTGCTGAAGAGCCAGTCGCATTCCATCTTTTGGCAAAGTTTAATGAGCTTGATGGCTTCGTATTGCCCTTATCCCAAATCAATTTAGTTCCAGACTTTATGCAGGTAAAAGTCTTTGTGCCAACAACAGATTTACTTCCGACCTTTGTGCACTTTGCACCCGCCTGGGCAGCAGCATTTGCTGGAATTAGGGAAGAAGATAGGAAAAGACAAAGTATTGATAAGAATGCAATCAGCCTCTTATTCATATATAAAGCGTAAGTTGTGTATTTAGTTATTACAAGGGATATCCGCCTAAATCTGTTCAATATCTAGTAATTGTCAGACCCCATCCCTAATATGGGTTGTGGATCAAGATCAATTGAATCCATATGTGGCCTATGAAGGATATGTAGTTCGAGTCCCTCACAACCCACTTACGGGCGTAAGTGGCACTGAATATCTACTCCAAAAAGGTCGATGACCTGGTGAGTATGAATCAGTGGCTACTTCCTCTTAAAACCC
>CAFBMN010000007.1_pt1 | contig 35901 bp, 34 predicted proteins | sample 7268791 | NCBI WGS metagenome assembly CAFBMN01 (sample SAMEA6814066, study PRJEB35770) | freshwater metagenome | biome: Freshwater; feature: Freshwater reservoir; material: water | place: Czech Republic | collected 2017-05-23 | depth 30m m | reverse complement strand
AGGCGACGTATGTGTTCGAAGAACAAGATGAGCATCACGAGGTTCTATAAAAAATGTATCTTGCATGGTGCGCGCCGGATGATCTGGCGCAATATTGAGGGCATCAAAGTTCAACCATTCTGATTCCAGCTCAGGACCTTCTGCAACAGCATATCCTTGCGCAATAAAAAAATCGTTTATCTCATTCTTCAAAATCGTTAGCGGATGTAGACCGCCTTTATGCCCACGTTGTACTGGAAGTGAAACATCTACAGTTTCCGTTGACAAAACTTTAGCGTCTCTTAAAGTTTCTAATTCCTGTGTTTTTGTTTCGATAGCAAGCGCAACTGTTGCCCGTGCTTCACCGATAATTTTGCCCATAGATGCTTTTTGATCTGCCGGTAACGAGCCTAAGAGACGACTTTGACCAGCAATAGGTGACTTATCACCTGCGTGTGCCAGTCTGGCAATTTTCAATTGATCAAGGTCTTGCGCTTGAGAGATATCGGCCACTGCTTCTGCAACAAAACGTTGTAGGTCGGCCTGCGCGGTCATGGTCGCAGTCTACTGTGACAGGTTACTTTGATGCGGAACTAACACGAAACAAAGTGATGGCAACTGCCGAAGCGAGATTAAGGCTTTCAGCATTGCCCGTCATAGGAATGTGGACAGTAGTGACATTCCTTAGAGATGCAAGACCCTCTATCCCTCTTGCTTCATTGCCAAATATCCATAACGAAGGAGCTTGTGGATTGATATCCACTAAGGATTTATCTCCATCCGCGGTAAGTGCGTAAATCGAATCATTGGGCCATTTCGAAATTAATTCAGTCAGTTCCACTCGTTCGTAAACTGGCAGGTGCCATAAAGAACCTGCACTTGCCCGTACTACTTTAGGCGAATAAATATCGACACTATTCGCTGAAGTAATTAAGCCGCTGAATCCCATCGCATCTGCACTACGCAAAATTGTTCCGGCATTTCCGGGATCTTGTATTTCATGCAGGTATACATATTTCGAATTCTCTGCAATGACTATGTCTTCAATCTCCCACAACGGCATTTCACATATAGCCAAAATTCCCTGCGGGGTAACAGTTTCACCCATGCCTGCCATCACCGTATCGCTGACATCAACAGCTTCGAAAGCAGTGATATCGATTTTTTCGGAAGCGATTTTGAGTCGACCTGCTGCAGTTAAATACAACGTCTGAATTCGGGGACTAGCATTTTCTTTGGCTGCTTCACGCAAAAATTGCAAACCTTCTGCAATAAATACTCCGCCTTCTCGTCGCTCCTTTTTTCCACGAGAACCAAGAAGAGCCTTCACTCGCGCAATATGCGGCGAATGAAGGCTCTCAATCATTGAGGTATCGAGTTATTTTGAAGTTAAGTTTTTGCGCGCTACTTCAACCAATGTCTTAAAGGTTTCTGGTTCATTGGTTGCTAGCTCTGATAACACGCGACGATCCACTTCTACGCCTGCAGCTTTAAGTCCCTGAATGAAACGGTTATATGTCAATCCGTTTTCACGACTTGCAGCATTAATGCGTTGGATCCATAGCTGGCGAAAATCACCTTTTTTATCTTTACGGTCGTTGAATGCGTAGACCATGGAGTGAGTAAGTTGCTCTTTCGCTTTAGCGTAAAGACGTGAACGTTGACCTCTGTAGCCACTGGCACGTTCGAGAACTGTGCGACGCTTCTTGGCGGCGTGAACACCGCGTTTAACTCTTGCCATTTAGGGCGCTCCTTACTTCAGGCCAAGCATGCGCTTGGCTGTAAATGCTGTTGTTGGTTTCGCGGTTGCATCATTAGTCAAACGACGTGTGTGACGTGATGATTTGCGCTCAAGAAGGTGGCGCTTGCCAGCTCGCTCGTGCATGATCTTTCCAGATCCGGTAACGCGGAAAGTCTTCTTCGCGCCACTGTGCGTTTTCATCTTTGGCATGCTGCGTACATCCTCTCGATCGTTAAGTTCTGTTTATTCGGCTGCTTCAGATTCAGCTTTAGCTTTTCGGGCCGCCTTCTGCTCTGCAACAGCTTCTGTTTTCTTCTTTGTTGGACCTAGCACCATCGTCATATTGCGTCCCTCTTGCTTGGGAGCAAATTCGATGAAACCAAATTCAGCAATGTCTTCTGCCAAACGCTGCAGGAGTTTGTAACCAAGCTCTGGCCTCGTTTGTTCGCGTCCGCGAAACTGCATCGTTATTTTCACTTTGTCGCCACCTCGAAGAAACTTCTCAATATGATTCCGTTTGGTCTCATAATCGTGAGCTTCAATCTTTGGTCGCATCCGAACCTCTTTAATCACAATGTGAGTCTGGTTCTGCCGTGCTTCCCGTGCTTTTTGCGCGATCTCGTATTTGTATTTTCCAAAATCCATGATCTTGCAAACGGGCGGAACAGCATCTGGAGCGATCTCAACAAGGTCAAGACCTACTTCGTCTGCCATTCGCAACGCGGTATCGATATCTACAACTCCGATTTGCTCAGCGGTATGTCCGATGAGACGAACTTCGGGGACGCGAATTCGATCATTGATGCGGGCTTCAGTTGTGATAAAAACTCCTTCACGGTCGTGTGCTTGTCAGTAGTAAATCTCTGCAAGGGAGCGCAACGCGAAGAGCTCTAAAAGAGCTTCGACTTACCAACTCGCCGGGGCGATGAAGGTGGGAGCGCTAACTCCTCTTGCAGTGAAAAAGCCACTGGTCTGTGCGAAAGGGTACTAGAGAGTGCGAAAAGAGTGAAATCGAGCGTAGATCAAGCGCCCATAGCGTGAACGCCGCCATCTACATGAAGGATTTCGCCGGTTGTTTTAGGCAACCAATCAGAAAGAAGAACAATCGTCGCTTGAGCAGCAGGTACAGGATCATTCACATCCCATTCCAGCGCTGATCGTTCGTTCCATACATGCTCAAAGTCTTCAAAACCAGGTATGGATTTCGCAGCCATAGTTTTAATGGGACCAGCAGCGACCAAATTTACTCGAATATTTTCTGGACCCAAATCTCTGGCTAAATAACGTGAGGTAGATTCGAGAGCTGCCTTAGCAACACCCATCCAATCGTATTTAGGCCACGCAACGCTTGCGTCAAAATCTAATCCCACAACAGAAGCACCGCCATTGAACAACGGACGTGCAGCCATCGTCAGAGATTTCAGAGAAAAAGCTGATACCTGCAGAGCGGTTGCGACATCTGGCCATGTTGTATTAAGAAAATTACCACCCAGCGCAGCTTCTGGCGCAAAGCCAATTGAGTGAACAACTCCGTGCAAAGTAGGAACATGAGCACGAACTCGCTCCACGAGAGCTGCAAGATCGTCATCGTTTGTGACATCTAATTCAATAACAGGGGCGGTTTGTGGCAAACGTCCAGAAATTCTCTCTGTCAAACGTAAGACTCTTCCGTAGGAACTCAGGATTACAGTGGCTCCTTCTTCTTGAGCCAAACGAGCGATATGAAATGCTATCGACGCATCAGTCAGTACGCCTGTTACGAGAATGTTTTTACCTTGAAGTAGTCCCACGTTAATGCCCCATTCCTAATCCGCCATCAACGGGTATCACGGCACCCGTAATGTATGCAGCTTTATCACTGGCGATAAAAGCAACGACTCCAGCAACTTCTTCTGCGCTACAAAATCTTGCGAGAGGCACAGCGTTTTCGATTTCCGTGCGTCGCTTTTCATCAAGTTCCGCGGTCATATCCGTTTCTACAAAACCGGGGGCAATGACATTCGAGGTGATCCCCCGTGTTCCAAGCTCTTTTGCAAAAGATCTAGCCATGCCTACTAATCCAGATTTGCTTGCGGAGTAATTGATTTGCCCAGCGGCCCCAACAGATCCGACCACTGAACCAACAAAAATTAGACGCCCTCGTTTTAATTTCAATAAACCTCGCGTTGCTCGACGCGCGACACGAAAAGCACCGTTCAAATTCGTATCTATCACATCAAGGAAATCCTCATCACTCATGCGCATAGCAAGACCATCACGAGTGATTCCGGCATTAGCAACGATCACTTCGGGGGTGCCAAATTTCTCTTCTATTGCAATGAACCCATCTTCAACGCTTTGAGTAGATGTGACGTCCATGATGATTGAATCAAAACCTGCGGGCGCACTACCAGTTCGATGAGAAACCACCACGAGGAAACCTTGTGTCTTGAGTTCTTGTGCAATCGCTAAACCAATGCCTCGGTTTCCACCCGTGACAAGAGCTATCGGTTGTGTCATAGGTAAAAGGTACCTGCTACTCGAGCGTAAGTAACAATTTCCACGCCGCCGCAATCAGCTTCATGCGAAACATTCACGATTATGGAGGTGCGACATAGTCAGGTAGGACCTAGGCTGAAGCCATGGCTGAGGAATTACATGACATCACATCTGCGCAACCAGGTTTGAGTGATGATTTACCTGGAAGAAAACGCCGTTATTTTATTTCTATGATGATTCGTACAGGATGCTTTATTGCAACTTTACTGACTCCAAGTCCAATTCGATGGTTCTTCTTGTTTGGTGCTGTGGTTCTCCCGTATTTCGCCGTCATTATTGCAAACGCAGGTCGCGAAACAATCAAGCCTGGAAATTCTGTTATTCATGAGCGGCGTAAAAGTATCAATTGAGTCGCGCAACAAGGAAGATCACCCGCTTGTTGCAAGCCTCCTAGCCATTCTTCTTGTTGTACTGTGTTTGTGGGCTAGCGTTTGGCAGTTCAATCGTGGGACTGCACGCCATGAGCTGAATTCAAGAATTGCAAGTCATATCTCACAAGGGCCTACTTCTTTAGAGAAAACTGCGCTTAATATCGATGATGCTGAATGGCGAAAAATTTCGATCGAAGGTACATTCGATAGTTCGCATCAAATTCTTTTGCGAAACCGTTATTCAGAAGGTAAATATGGTTTTGATTTGCTAACGCTATTTACAGCCACAAGCGGTCAATCCTTCTGGGTTGATCGAGGGTGGATTGCTCCGGGCGCTGATGCCACATCTACTCCCAGGTTGCCGATCACGCCAAAAACCCAAGTGAGTATTTTGGGGAGAGTTCGATTAGACCACTCACTTCCGCGAGGATCTTTTTTTGCAATCCCAACGAACAACAAAGACAATCTTATTTCACGATGGAATGCGCAAGCACAATATGTAAATGGTACAGAAAAATATTATGTTGACTTACTGGATTCAAATGACCCGCAACTTAAACCCGGGTCCCCTGTTGAATTACCTGAGCTATCTGATGGTCCACACATGGCTTACGCCCTACAGTGGCTTTTCTTCGCAGGAATGGTGGTTTACGGACGTATTCTGTTACGTCGAAGTAGATAAATCTTGCCGCGTATAAAGCTCGGCATACAAGCCTTTCTTAGCAACTAAGTCTTCGTGTGTACCTCGTTCAACAAGAACTCCTTGATCAAGAACGAGGATTTGATCAGCTTCCATTACGGTACTTAATCGATGGGCGATTACAAGACTTGTGCGACCTTGCAAAGCGATGCTTAAAGCTTCGTGAACAAGAGCCTCATTTTCAGAATCCAGATGCGCTGTAGCCTCATCCAAGATCACGACTGACGGTTCCTTTAGCAGTAAACGCGCGATTGCGATTCGTTGTTTCTCTCCTCCGGAAAGTCGATGCCCTCTCTCGCCAACCATCGTTTCTAAGCCATTTGGTAGCGAATCAATGAGCGTCCAAATTCGGGCAGATTCACATGCGCTTCGCATCTCTTCAAATGTTGCGTCAGGTTTGGCATATCTCAGGTTTGCAGCAATCGTGTCGTGGAATAGATGTGCATCTTGCATGACGACTCCAATTGAATTTCTCAAGCTTTCAATCGTCAAATTTCGAATGTCAACATCACCAACTAGAATCTCGCCCGATGTAACATCGTAAAGTCGGGGTATGAGTGCGCTTATTGTTGTTTTACCTGCACCCGATGGACCAACTACAGCAGTCATCGTGCCGGGCTGACAAATAAACGATAAGTTGCGAAGCACTTCACCACTTGGAGCAGTTTCAGGTTTTGATACAGACTCCAACGAAGCAAGTGAAATCTCTTCGGCACGAGGGTATGCGAAAGTCACATTCTTAAATTCGATCCCTGGTTGACTATTTCGCAGTTCTACTGCATGTGGTGAATTCGAAACCATGGGTTCTAAATCTAGAACTTCGAACACACGTTCAAATGAAACCAAAGCTGTCATCACATCTATACGTACGTTCGATAGAGCTGTCAGAGGGCCGTAGAGGCGAGATAAGAGTGCAGTAATAGCCAACAAAGTTCCCACCGTTACTGTTCCAGATATAGCTAAATGACCACCAATTCCATAGGCAAAAGCAGTTGCAACTGCAGCCACACTTGTTAACGCGACAAAGAAAATCCTGTTGAGAAGCGCAATAGTGATTCCGATGTCTGCAACTTTGCGGGCTCTAGACGAAAAATACTGGTGCTCCGTTTCCGGTCTGCCATATAACGCAACAAGCATGGCACCGGAAACATTAAACCGCTCTGTCATAGTGCTCGACATTTCAGCGTTCATTTGAAAAGAAGCCCGAGTCAGGGACTGGAGTTTTCTTCCTACCCACTTTGTAGGTAAGAGGAAAAGTGGCAATAAGACGAGGGAAACTATTGTGATCTGCCACGAGAGAATCAACATAGTTACTGCTACCAGAATCAAGCTGACTACATTGCTTATGAGTCCAGAAAGGGTGGATGTGAACGCTTGCTGTGCGCCAATCACATCGGAATTGATTCGCGATATAAGGGCTCCGGTTTGAGTTCTTGTGAAAAATGCAATTGATTGTTTTTGCACATGAGAAAAAACCAAAGAGCGAAGATCGAATATGAGCCCTTCGCCAATCCGAGATGAGAACCAACGTCCAACAATGCTCATGAGCGAATCCGCAACTGCAAGGACGCCGACAATTATCGCTAGTTTTGTAACCAACGGCCCGTTATGCGGGATTACCCCTTGATCAATTAATTTTCGTAAAATCAACGGGGTTGCGACAATCAGGAAAGCATCAATGACGACCGTTATTAAAAAGAAAACTAAGGGCCATTTATATGGTTTGGCAAAATTAGCAATTCTTCCGATAGTGCCCGGTTTGAGCTTTTGATCTTTAACTGACGGGTCTGCGGTTATAGAGCGAAAGGTCATCCATGCTGCGTGTTGAGACAATGTTTAAACCGTGAATCCCAACGCTCTTAGCTGGTCTCTACCATCGTCAGAAATTTTGTCTGGACCCCAAGGTGGCATCCATACCCAATTAATTCTCACATCTGCAGTCAATGGTGCAAGCGCTTGTCGAGTTTGATCTTCAATCACGTCCTGCAATGGGCATGCCGCTGAAGTGAGCGTCATATTCAATACTGCAATATTGCTCTCATCAACCATCACGTCGTAAATCAACCCAAGGTCAACAACATTGATTCCCAACTCAGGATCTACCACATCTTTCATGGCTTCTGTAATGTCATCAATCTTTGCTTGCATCTTTTTACCTTCTTTCCTTTGGGTTGATCATTGAGAAGCCTACTTACTTTTCGCTTCAACTTGTAAAGATGCATCCTTATAGGCCATCCATCCAAGTAATGCGCACTTAATTCGGGCGGGATACTTGGAAACGCCGGCGAAAGCTACCGCGTCTTCAAGGAGGAGTTCGTCGCCTTTGGCGCTACCTTTACTTTGCATGAGTTCCATAAAAGAGTCGAGTATCTTCTTTGCATCGTCTGGAGATTTTCCCAGAAGCAAGGTCGACATAATTGAAGTACTCGCCATCGAGATTGAACAACCGTTGCCCTCCCAGGAAATATTGCTGATACGACCAGATTCAAGAGTGAGATTTAGCGTCACTTCGTCTCCGCAACTTGGATTGAGGTGATGTACCTGAACATCCTTTTCAACTGAAAGCTTCTTGTTTTCAGGATTCTTATAGTGATCCAAAATAACTTCTTGATAAAGATTATCGAGGTTCATCGTGACCTCCCGAAATACTCCTGGGCTTGTTGAATTCCATCTAGGAGCGAATCAATTTCATGTGCTTCGTTATACAAATAAAAAGATGCTCGAGTTGTGGATTGAACACCGAGAGCTTTGTTGAGTGGCCAAGCGCAATGATGACCCGTTCTTACCGCGATTCCTTGATTATCGAGAAATTGACCTAAATCATGAGGATGAATATCAGGCACTGCAAACGACACAACTCCCCCACGCGACTCCGTAGTGGTTGGTCCAAATATTTCAATACCTTCGATTTTCGACAACCCTTGAATGAACTGCTGGGTCAGATTTAATTCATGCGCATGAATTTTTTCCATGCCAACCTTTTCTAAATATTCAAGACCTGCTTGTAAACCCACTGCTTGCGCCATATTTGGCACTCCAGCTTCAAATTTGCGAGGCGCAGGGGCCCACGTGGAATCCAGCATTGTGACTGTATCAATCATCGAGCCACCGAAAAGAAAGGGTGGGAGTTCTTCAAGTAGATCCGACTTGCCCCATAAAACCCCAACACCCGTTGGCCCTAAGGCCTTGTGTCCTGAAAAAGTTAAGAAATCAATTCCTAATTCTTTTACATTTATTCGCATATGTGGCGCAGACTGACATGCGTCAAGAATGACAACGGACCCAACTTCATGTGCCCGCGCAACAATTTTGTCTAACGGATTAATTGTTCCTAAAACATTAGATTGATGAGTCAGCGAAACAACTCTTGTTTTTCCGTTGATGACTGTGTCCAGCTTAGATAAATCTAAACGTCCTTCCGAATCAATTGACAACCAAACGAGCTCTGCACCGGTGCGTTTGGCCAACTCCTGCCAAGGAATGAGATTTGCGTGGTGTTCCATTTCGGTAACAACAATGCGATCTCCAGGAGCAATGTGGAAGCGATTATTGGATGGGGCGTTGCCCATCGAATACGCAAGTAAATTTAAACTCTCGGTCGCACTTTTAGTGATGACTATTTCTTCATCAGCGGCACCTAGAAAGCGTGCAACAGTAGCTCTAGCGTTTTCAAAGGCTTCCGTGGCTTCCTCAGCTAGTTGATGCGCTCCCCTGTGAGCAGCTGCGTTGTGCATTAGGTAAAAATTCATCTCTGCATCAAGAACTTGCTGCGGCTTCTGGCTCGTTGCTCCATTATCCAAATAAATAAGGCGTTTGCCATCCCTCACTGTTCGTCCGAGGATTGGAAAATCCTTGCGGATTAGCCCTACATCTAATGACATTAACTAGCCAAAGGTAGGTTAGCTACCTACGTATTCGGCATAACCCTTCTCTTCAAGTTTGTCTGCAAGTTCTGGACCGCCTTCTTCGACGATGCGACCATTTGCAAAGACATGCACGAAATCAGGTTGGATGTAACGCAAAATACGTGTGTAGTGAGTAATGAGCAATACGCCAAGATTGTTAGCAGCTTTTGCTCTGTTTACTCCCTCTGAAACAATTCGTAATGCGTCAACATCGAGACCAGAATCCGTTTCATCCAAAATAGCCATCTTTGGCTTCAATAGCTCTAACTGCATAATTTCATGACGCTTTTTTTCGCCACCTGAAAAGCCTTCGTTGACGTTTCGTTCCGAAAAAGAAGGATCCATATTCAATGCGTTCATCGCTTCTTTTACTTCCCCCACCCATGTACGAAGCTTTGGAGCTTCTCCGCGCAAGGCTGTAGCTGCGGTTCTCAAAAAGTTCGACACAGATACACCCGGCACCTCAACCGGATATTGCATTGCCAAGAACAGCCCTGCTTTAGCTCTTTCATCAACTGTCATATCCAATACATTGGCGCCGTCTAAAGTGACAGATCCGCCAGTAATCGTGTATTTGGGATGACCAGCTATTGAATACGCAAGTGTTGATTTGCCCGAACCATTGGGGCCCATGATGGCGTGTGTTTCTCCCGATTTAATCGTGAGGTCTACTCCGCGCAAAATTTCTATATTACCTTTTTCGGTGATGACTGAAACCTCAAGGCCACGAATCTCTAAAGTGCTCATAAAATATATTCCTTCGCTCGGGTTCTCTTAGATCTCAACCGTGACGGAATCTCCGTCAATGGCAACTGCATAAACTTCCAACTTTTCTGTGGCTGGAGGGGTTACTGCTTCCCCAGTTCTCACATCGAATTCCGCACCGTGCAACCAACATTCAATTTTGTAATCGAGAATATCGCCTTCTGACAATGACGCCTCAGAATGCGTACAAGTATCAGCTACTGCAAACACTTGATCACCAATGCGCGTCACGCATGCTGCCTTACCGTTCTTTTCCAATTTGAATGGTTTGTTCTCAGTCATTTGTGAGAATTTGAAGTCTGACATCCCTAAGCTCCTGCCTTTGTGAGTTCGTCGTCTATACGAGTCATAAGTCTTTCCTGAACAACTTCATCCGAAATTTTTGAAATGATTTCTGCAAAGAAACCACGCACCACGAGGCGCCTTGCATCCTCAACCTTGATTCCACGAGACATCAAATAGAAAAGTTGTTCATCGTCGAAGCGACCCGTTGTGCTTGCGTGCCCTGCACCAACAATCTCGCCTGTTTCAATTTCTAAGTTTGGAACTGAGTCGGCTCTAGCGCCATCGCTCAGCAATAAGTTTCGATTGAGTTCATAGGTGTCGGTACCTTCTGCCGCGCTGCGAATGAAAACATCACCGATCCAAACAGTATGAGCACCGTCGCCAGCTAGTGCGCCTTTGAAATTCACCCGAGATTTAGCACGAGGGACGCCATGATCAACATGTATTCGATGTTCAAAATGTTGGCCCTCTGTAGCAAAGTAAACGCCCAACAATTCAGCACTCGAATTGGGGGCTAAAAACTCAACGGTTGGAAGAATGCGAACCAAAGAGCCACCAATCGTTACCGTAATTGACGTGAACTGCGCATCCTTATCAACCATCGCGTGATGTCGTGCAGCATAAATGCTGCCGGTTTCCCATTCTTGCAGCGAAATAAAAGTTAACTCAGCCCCAACGCCCACATGTATCTCGATGTCTTCGCCCAAGGTGACAAGGCCGCTATTTTCAACTAACACCGTCGCTTGAGAATTCTCTCCAATAGAGATTTTCACACGAGATAGTTCTGCACCAAGCGGCCCCTCGAGAAATCGTTTGAGGTGGATTATTTCTTCAACTTTTGTATTTGGGCTGACTTCGAGGAATGCAACATCAGAACTTTCAGCATGAACACGTTGAACAACCACGTCATCACTGTTCGATTGAGGAGAGAGCAATTCCCTACTCACTCGACTGAAGTTGACGCCCCTTAATGACGGTCCCTTGACCACCAATGATTTGCGATCAAGAATTGCAGATGAACTGTCATGCAATCCACCTAATCGCTTAAGTGGTGTAAAGCGCCAAGCTTCTTCTCTGCCGGTTGGAGTTAAGTAATTTGTTGTTAATAAAGCCATTATCCAACGGCGCCTTCCATTTGAAGCTCGATAAGTCGGTTGAGCTCTAGTGCGTACTCCATAGGAAGTTCCCTGGCGATAGGCTCAATGAAACCACGAACAATCATGGCCATTGCTTCATCTTCGGAAAGACCACGCGACATCAAATAGAAAAGTTGATCGTCACTAATTTTTGAAACAGTGGCTTCATGACCCATCGACACGTCATCTTCGCGGACATCAACATACGGATACGTATCAGATCGAGAAATTGTGTCTACGAGAAGAGCGTCACATTTCACTGTGCTTTTCGAATGATGCGCGCCTTCCTGGATTTGCACGAGGCCACGATAAGAGGTGCGTCCTCCCCCGCGAGCAACTGATTTAGAAATAATTGTTGACGATGTGTACGGAGCTGCGTGAACCATCTTCGCTCCTGCATCTTGGTGTTGGCCTTCGCCAGCAAACGCAATAGAAAGTGTTTCGCCTTTAGCGTGTGGGCCCATGAGAAAAACTGCCGGATATTTCATGGTTACTTTCGAACCAATATTTCCGTCAATCCACTCCATCGTTGCGCCCTCGGCGCAGGTGGCTCTCTTAGTTACCAAGTTATATACGTTATTGGACCAATTTTGAATCGTTGTATAACGAACGCGAGCTCCCTTTTTAACAATGATTTCCACCACTGCTGAATGGAGCGAATCGGATTTATAAATTGGTGCAGTGCATCCTTCAACATAATGAATGTATGAATCCTCGTCTGCAATGATCAACGTACGCTCGAATTGACCCATGTTTTCGGTATTGATTCGGAAATAAGCTTGAAGTGGAATATCAACGTGAACACCTTTAGGAACATAAATAAATGAACCACCTGACCAAACAGATGTATTCAATGCTGCAAATTTATTGTCCCCAACAGGAATTACGCTTGCGAAATATTCCTTAAACAATTCAGGGTGTTGCTTCAGTCCAGAGTCGGTATCTAGGAAAATTACACCTTGTTTTTCAAGGTCTTCGCGAATCGAATGGTAAACAACTTCGGATTCGTATTGGGCAGCTACGCCAGAAACCAATCTTTGTTTTTCTGCTTCAGGAATACCTAAACGGTCGTAGGTATTCTTAATTTCATCCGGCAAGTCATCCCATGTTGTCGCTTGCTTCTCGGTTGAGCGTACGAAATATTTGATGGTGTCGAAGAAAATGCCCGTGAGATCTGAACCCCACGTAGGCATAGGCTTCTTATCGAAAAGTGCTAGACCTTTTAATCTCATATCCAACATCCACTGTGGTTCTGACTTCTTCATTGAAATGTCACGGACGACATCCTCATTCAACCCACGACGTGAATTAGCTCCAGCAGTGTCTACATCCGACCAGCCGAACTCATATTTACCAATTCCTTCAAGTTCTGGGTGTGCGATTGTCATCGGTTTCCTCTCGTAGCTGCTTGGTTGGTTAAAGAATTTTTCGGTATGTAGGTAGTGCAAACGCCATCACCGTGCGCAATAGTTGCTAGCCGTTGCACATGAGTTCCAAGTAAACGCGATAGCGCTTCTGTTTCAGCTTCACACAACTGGGGAAATTCTGCGGCTACATGCGCAATTGGACAATGGTGCTGACAAATTTCTTCACCTTGGTCGCGTTGCAACAGGGTTGCTGCATATCCTTGGGCCGTTAATGCTTTCGTCACTGCAAGTGGAAGTGGAACGCTCTTCTTTCCACTCTTTATTGAAGCATTGACTTTTCTCTCCATGTCCAGAGCACGCGACTGCGCGAATGCAACCAACGATGCGTCACTTGTTTGTGCCGCCATAAATTTAAGCGCTGACACCGCAAGATCGTCATAGGAATGTTCGAATTTTTCACGTCCGCTATCTGTCATAACAAACACTTTTGATGGACGTCCTCGACCGCGACTTGATTGCAAATGAGGTTCCCGAGCCTCGAGGATTCCGTCGCTCACAAGATGATCAAGATGGCGGCGAATCCCGGCTGGCGTCAGTGAAAGCCTTTGCGCCAAAACTACTGCGGTCATAGGCCCATTCTCCAAAATTGCCCGAGCAACCAGGCCCCGAGTTCGGGTGTCCTCGGGAATCAGAGTTTGGGTTTTTTTCACAACAGAAGTGTGTCTTAATTCCCTAGCTTTAGCCAATCCAACAGAGGTGTCCCTTGCCACAACGCCAGCCCAGCCACCTACCTCAACAAGGAGCAATCACCTCCTAGGCTTCAACCATGATGAGAGATCGAGTGGGGAAAGCGCTCTCTCCTCTTCTGGGCCTATTACTTTTTTTCCAATCCGCGATCGTAGTCACGGGCGGAGCCGTGCGACTTACTCGCTCAGGTTTAGGTTGCCCGACATGGCCACAGTGCACTGGTGATTCATTCACACCCGTTCCCAATCAAGCGGAGGGACAAGTCCATGCGTGGATTGAATTCGGAAATCGATTACTCACGTTCGCACTCATCCTGGCTTCACTGGTTGTTCTGATTAGCGTTCTCTATTTAAAGAGGCGAGATATTCGTGCACTTGCTATTGGACAACTTGTAGGAATTCTGGCGCAAATTCCATTAGGTGGGATTACCGTTCTCACTCATCTGAATCCTATTTCCGTAGCCAGTCATTTCCTTTTATCGATGATACTGATCGCAGCGGGTACATCCCTCTTTGAGCGCCGAAAACTTGGTACACCTCCTGGCCCGATACAAGAAGCAAAACGAAGCATTCCCATTATGAAAGCGCACCTAGTGCTCACTGCGATTGTTATAGCCGTTGGAACTGTTGTCACCGGTAGCGGGCCACATGCAGGTGATAGCGCAGCCCCACGATTTCATATAAACATTCAAACAATTGCCTGGATCCACGCTTACTGCGTGATAGCTCTAGTTCTTCTTACACTTGCGATTATCTTTCGACTTCGTGAAAATCATGAAATAAGAAAACGAACTGTGATTTTCTTTGTAGTTGCGATGGCTCAAGGAGCAATCGGATTCACTCAGTTCTACCAAGGCTTCCCAGAGTTGCTCGTCGGAACTCACCTTCTTGGCGTAACGCTAGTTTGGATTGGTGCGTGGCGCATGCACCTTTCAGTTAACCGAAAATAGGGAACGGATAACCGCGTAGATGCAAAATCAATGGACCACACAAGATGATCTCGCCGTTGCCTACGCGCGAGCACTCGCCATGGATGCTGTACAAAAAGTTGGAAACGGCCACCCAGGTACTGCTATGGCACTGGCACCTGTTGCTTACACGCTTTTTCAACGTTTCTTGCGTCATGACCCATCTGATCCACAATGGGTAGGGCGAGATAGATTTATCTTGTCTTGTGGTCATTCATCGATGACTTTGTACACACAACTCTTTTTTAGTGGCTACGGAGTCGAAATAAAAGATCTGCAGGAATTTAGAACATGGGGTGCGCTCACTCCCGGACATCCTGAATATAAACATACCGCCGGTGTTGAAACGACAACTGGGCCATTAGGACAAGGTGTTGCTAATGGCGTTGGTATGGCTATGGCTGCTCGATACGAGCGAGGTCTGCTCGATCCGGATGCACCAAAAGGTTCTAGCATTTTTGATCATCATATTTGGGTTCTTTGCTCCGATGGAGATTTGCAAGAAGGCGTAAGCGCTGAAGCTTCTTCCTTGGCTGGCACGCAGGAGCTTGGGAATTTGAATGTAATTTACGATGACAATCGAATTTCAATCGAAGGTGACACACATGTTTCCTTCACGGAAGATGTTTCTGCGCGTTTCAAAGCTTACGGATGGCACGTGCTCGAAGTTCCAACATTGAGTAATGGCGACGTTAACCGCCCCGCACTTGAAGATGCAATGGTGCAAGCTATTGCTGAAACAACAAAACCGACACTTATCCGCCTAAAAACAGTAATCGCTTGGCCGGCACCTAATGCACAAGGCACATCTAAATCACATGGCTCGGCGCTTGGGGCTCCCGAAATTGCAGAAACTAAAAAGATTCTTGGTTTAAACCCCGAAGAGCACTTTGCAATTCCTGCCAACATTTTGGACCATGTTCGCCAAGTCAAAGTTAGGGGCAATGTTCTTAGAAAAGAATGGGATATCAAGTTTGCATCCTGGGCAAAGAATAATTCTGAAAAAGCTCAGTTACTCAAACGCTTGCAGAGTCGCTCTCTTCCCAGCGGATGGGAAAAATCAATTCCGACTTTCTCTTCGGAGAAGGAAATTTCTACGCGCAAAGCTTCTGGGGATGTCATTCAAGAGCTAGCAAAAGTACTCCCAGAATTTTGGGGAGGTTCAGCCGATTTAGCCGAGAGCAACAACACCACCATAGAAGGCGGCGGATCATTCTTGCCAGCAAGCAGTCTGATGAAAGGTGCCAATCCTTACGGCCGCATTGTGCACTTTGGTATACGCGAACATGCAATGGGCTCAATTCTTAACGGAATCACCTTGCATGGTTTAACTCGTACCTTTGCCGGAACCTTTCTAGTTTTCAGCGATTACATGAGACCAGCTGCTCGATTGGCATCATTGATGAACCTTGGTGTTACTTTTGTTTGGAGCCATGACTCCATAGGCCTTGGTGAAGATGGTCCAACTCATCAACCCGTCGAGCACATTGCGTCGCTGCGCGCTATACCCGGGTTTTCTGTCGTTCGTCCAGCAGATGCAAATGAAACTGCTCAAGCTTGGGCAACGATTTTGCAAAGAGATCAAGCATGCGCGCTTCTCCTGTCCCGACAAAATTTGCCCGTGTTTGACAGAAAAGAATGCGCATCGGCAGAGAATGTTGCGAAAGGTGCATATATTCTTAAAGATGCAAGTAATAAAGAACCTCAAGCCATTCTTATAGCCACTGGTTCTGAAGTTTATTTAGCGTTGCAAGCACAAGCATTGCTGGAGACTCAAGGAGTTTCGACTCGAGTTGTTAGCGCTCCTTGCCTTGAATGGTTCGAGGAGCAACCTCAAACTTATAGAAACCAAGTGCTTCCTCCAGCAGTGAAAGCACGAGTCAGCATTGAAGCTGGAGTCAAGCAAGGATGGCGTGAATACGTCGGCGATCATGGAGTATCTATTTCATTAGAACGTTTTGGTGCATCAGCTTCGGCATCAAAACTCTTTGCTGAATTCGGATTCACCCCTGAAAAAATCGTAGAGAGCGTCCTGCGGAGCTTGTCATGATTTATGAGGAAATTTCCTCCGCAGGGACATCGATCTGGTTAGATGATCTCTCGCGCTCTAAAATTTCGGGAAACCAACCACACGCCCTCCCAGCAAGAATTCGTGATGCGGGCGTAGTTGGCGTTACGACTAATCCAAGTATTTTCAATTCTGCAATCTCCAAGGGTGTTGAGTATGCGACAGATATTCAAAGTTTGAATAAATCTAGCGTTGAGTCTGTTGTTCAAAAATTGACGACTGATGATGTTCGCGGTGCCTGTGACCTTTTTGCTCATATTGCACAAAATTCTTTAGACGGCCGTGTCAGTATTGAAGTGGATCCAAGGAAAGCGCATCAAACTCAACAAACCATTGATGAAGGTGTCGCCTTGTGGAAAATTGTTAATCGCCCGAATGCCATGATCAAAGTTCCCGCCACGCTTGATGGATTACCAGCAGTTACTGAACTCGTTTCTCTTGGAATCAGTGTAAATGTTACGTTGATTTTTTCCGTAGAACGATACGTCCAAGTTATCGATGCCTTCATGACTGGACTTGAAAAACGAGTCAAAGCCGGATCGGAAATTGCTTCCGTATCTTCCGTTGCATCTTTTTTCATTAGTCGCATTGATACCGCGATTGACGAACGCCTTAAATCTTTAAACACAGATGGCGCGAGAGCCCTTTTAGGAAAAGCAGCGATTGCTAATGCCGCAATTGCATACGAAGCATTCGAGTCAGCGATGACCTCGCCACGATGGAAAGCACTAGCTGACAAAGGCGCCAGAATGCAGCGACCGCTCTGGGCATCGACTGGAGTGAAAGATCCGGTCTACGACGACACACGTTATGTGATCAACTTAGTGGCACCTCACACGGTCAACACAATGCCGCAGGCAACCCTTGATGCACTACTCGATCATGGAAAATATCGTGGAGAAACCTTACAGAGCTTGTACTCGCAATCACATGAAGTGGTCAAAAGTTTGTCAACACTTGGTATCGAACTCGCTGAAATCACGACATATTTAGAAATTGATGGCGTCAACAAGTTCATCGCTTCGTGGGAAGAACTCTTAAACAATGTTGCCCAAGTTATGCAGTCATGATACGAATTCACGGAGACGCAGTTTCAGCTATCGATAAAGTCGATTCGCTCTATCTTTCACTTGTGGAAGCAAGTACTCGCCTTCGCGGAAAAGATGTTTCATTATGGGGAAAGGCTTCCGAAACTGAAGCACGCACTCGCCTGGCTTGGGTTGATTTCCCTACTGAATCAAGAAAACTGCTGCCGGTACTTGATTCCCTTTGGTCACAATTCAATTCCTACAATCGAGTAATCCTTTCCGCAATGGGTGGCTCCTCACTCGCCCCACAAGTCATCGCAGCGAGTAATAACAAATCGCTCATTGTTCTCGACAGCACAGATCCGAATGTGGTGAGACGAGCACTTGATGGCGATTTACTTTCTACACTTGTCATTGTTAGTTCAAAATCTGGAACAACCATTGAAGTTTTGTCGCACTTGGCTATTTTTGAGCAAGCTCTTCTATCTGCTGGCGCCACCCCAAAAGATCACATTGTGATTATCACTGATGCTCACTCCCCCTTAGACGAATATGCCAAAAGAAAGTCAATAAAAACCATTCACGCAGAGCCAAATGTAGGTGGACGTTATAGCGCTTTAAGCGCATACGGATTAGCCCCATCGGCGCTACTTGGTTTAGATATTTCTGTCCTTCTCGATCAAGCTCAAGAAGCTGAAAAGAATTTCGAAGGGCTTCATTCACCAGCTGTTGCAGTTGCATATTTGCTAGCAAAGCAATCAGGACATTTTATTTCGATTACCGATGCCGGTTCAGAAATGCCTGGCTTATCAGATTGGATCGAACAACTTCTTGCCGAATCTACTGGCAAAGGCGGGAAAGGAATCTTGCCGGTTGTTGTAGAGAACCTGAGTTCGCCAGTTTCTGGATCTACGTTATCGATTGCTTTTGAGGGGAACGCCGACCTCATTGTCGAAGGCGATTTGGGTTCACAATTCATATTCTGGGAATGGGTCACAGCACTGTTGTGTTACGCGATAAATGTAGATCCTTTTAACGAACCACACGTGGCACTTTCGAAAACTAAAACAACGTCTTTGCTCTCACAATGGGCTGGTTCTTCACCATCGGTGCCCAGCAATTACGTGGATGGTGACGTTGAAGTATTTGGAAGTAACCAAAAAGTAGTCACTACTCTTTCTGAATTACTTTCCTCAATTCACCTTGATGATTACTTGTACATCATGGCTTTTCTCGACAGCGAAATGGATTTCCAGATTGGCGAACTGAGAAATATACTTGCACAGAGGTGCTCATCCCCCGTTGCATTCGGATGGGGACCACGATTTCTGCATTCGACAGGTCAATTCCACAAAGGCGGTCCAGATATGGGTGCCTTCTTACAAATAACTGCAGATCCCGAAGAAGATATAAAAATTCCGGGTCAAGCGTTCACTTTGCAAACGTTAATGATGGCTCAAGCCTTAGGGGACGCGGAAATACTTTTGGGAACCAATCGTAAAGTCATTCGTTTACACCTGAAGAACCGAGAAAAGGGTATAAGTCAGATTCTCTCGGCAGCACGATCGATTTCTTAGTCGTCGTCTCCGCGTAGTTTGCGAAGGGCTTCTTCCAGCAATTTGGCACCCTCAGCGTCAGTACGTCTTTCTTTCACATATGCCAAGTGAGTTTTATACGGCTCATTTTTTACTGGGCTAGGTGGATTGTTCTTATCACGACCTGCTGGAAATCCGCAACGTGGGCAATCCCATTCATCGGGAATGACCACAGTTCCGTCTTCAGCAAATGAAGGTTTTGTTTCATGTTTATTAGAGCACCAATAAGAAACCTGAAAGCGACCAATGGATTCGCCGCGTTCAGCTTCGCCCATAGGACCTGCGCCGACTCGACTACCTCGGATTGCACTTCCGCCTGCCATTGGAACTCCTCACTAATTACAACAAGATGATGAACTCGATTTACTTAAGTACCAAACTTAAAGCCACAACACTTGCAAACCAGAGTCCTCCTACAACAATGGTAATTCGATCAAGATTCTTTTCAACCACAGATGAGCCACCGTAATTCGAGGAGACTCCGCCACCAAAAAGGTCAGAAAGTCCGCTTCCTTTGCCCTTATGTAAAAGGACTAAGAGAATCATTAAAACGCTTGTCACGATAAGCAGAATTGAAAGCGCTAATTTCATGGGAACTCCTTATAGATCTTGTAGGGGCAAAGAGTACTGTAAATCAGGTTGATTGATGAAACTTGACGATTTTAGCGAGTTCTTCAGGGTCAAGACTGGCTCCCCCAATGAGAGCGCCGTCGACATCGGGTTCCTTCATGATTTCGGCTATGTTGGCAGATTTTACTGAACCGCCATAAAGAATACGTGCATTTTGAGAGATTTCGTGAGATCCAATCTCTTCCATTTCATTCCTGATGGCAGCACATACTTCCTGCGCATCTGCCGGGGTTGCAGTTTTGCCAGTGCCGATTGCCCAAATTGGTTCGTAAGCAATCACAATTTTCTTGAGTTCTGGCTTCGAAAGATTTGCAAGACCAGCTCGCATTTGGCGAATAACATGCGAAACATGCGCGCCCGAATCTCTCACTGAGGAATCCTCGCCTACGCAAAAGATTGGTGTCATCTCCTGGCTTAATATTGCTTTGATTTTCTTGTTAACGAGAACGTCGTCCTCTTTGTGAATAGAACGCCTTTCGCTGTGTCCGACGACAACAAAAGTACAACCAAGTTTTGCGAGCATTGCTGCAGAAATATCACCAGTAAATGCGCCATTGGTATGAGCTGAAACATCTTGAGCACCGTAAAGAAGTCTCAAGCGGTCACCATCAACTAGCGTTTGGATTGACCGTATATCTGTGAATGGTGGCAGCACAGCTACATCGACTGCATCGTAATCCTTATCGTTAATGCTATAAACAAGCTTTTGAACAACTGCAATCGCCTCGAGGTGATTGAGGTTCATTTTCCAATTTCCAGCCATGAGCGGTTTGCGCATGATCATCCTTTCCACACAGTCATTTAAAGATCCAGCGCTTGAAGTCCAGGCAATTGCTTGCCTTCCAAATACTCCAGCGACGCACCGCCACCGGTGGAAATGTATCCGAAATCTGAATCTGCAAAGCCAAATGACCGAACTGCGGCAGCACTATCTCCTCCACCAACAACTGACATTCCAGAAATCTCCTTAAGGGCCTGCGCTACCACCCGAGTTCCGTGCGCGAAGGCTGGGAATTCGAAAACACCCATTGGTCCATTCCAGAAAACAGTTTTGCATGGTGCTATCGCTGCAGCGAAATTTTTCGCAGATGCGGGTCCTATGTCCAACCCCATCATTTCTTCGCCAATTCCATCGACACTTACTACGGTTGCTGGCGCATCTGCTGAAAAAGCTGGTGCTACAACGATGTCGGTGGGTAGCAGTAAATCAACGCCGAGCCCCGCTGCCCTCGATATTAATTCTTTAACTGTGGGGATCAGCTCTTTCTCTACCAATGATTTCCCGATTACCTTCCCTTGCGCAGCCAGGAATGTAAAAACCATTCCACCGCCAATCGCCAACACATTAACTTTGTCCAACAAGTTAGAGATCACCGCAATTTTGTCAGAAACCTTGGATCCTCCAAGAATAACTGCATAAGGCCTCTCAGGGTTCCGCGTTAACTTCTCAAGAATTTCAACTTCTGCTGACACCAAGAACCCTGGCGCATGAGGCAACATCAACGGTAAATCATAAACAGAAGCGTGCGAGCGATGCACAGCACCGAACCCATCGCCCACGTAACAATCAACAGAATCAGCAATTTCGCGAGCAAAACTTTCTCGTTCGCTTTGTACTTTGCTAGTTTCAGCTGCCGAAAATCGCAAATTCTCGAGTAGTTGAACATGACCTTTACCTACATGTGGGATTACGTGAGCCCGCTTTCCTGCGACAAAATCGACCTCACGGTTGAGCAAGACTCGTAACCGTTCTGCTACAGGTGCCAACGACAACTCAGATGATATTTCACCCTTTGGTCGTCCCAAGTGGGCGCCGATGACAAGAGATGCTCCGCTTTCTAATAAGAATTTTATTGTAGGTAACGACGCCCTTATACGACCATCATCAACAATTTCACCGTCTTTGATTGGAACATTGAGATCGCATCGAAGGAAAACTCGCTTGTTAGAAATCTCAAGCGATTGGAGCGATGACATTAGAGAGAGCGACCTACCAGTTTAATGAGATCAACAAGACGATTGGAATATCCCCACTCATTGTCATACCAACCCACAACTTTCGCGGTCGTACCGATAGTTTTAGTTAGCCCTGAATCAAAAATGCAGGATGACGGATCCGTAACAATGTCAGAGGAAACGATGGGATCTGATGTGTATGACAAAAAGCCCTTCAAATATCCTGCGGAAGCTTCTTTCATTGCCGCATTGATATCGCTTGCACTGACTTCCTTGGTAAGTTCGACCGTTAAATCAGTGACTGAGCCAGTAGGAACCGGTACGCGAAGGGCATATCCATCAAGTTTTCCCTTGAGTTCAGGTAGAACCAAACTAATAGCTTTCGCAGCGCCAGTCGATGTTGGAATAATGTTTGTAGCTGCGCCTCTTGCGCGCCGCAAATCCTTGTGTGGGAAATCCAAAATCACCTGATCGTTTGTGTAGGCATGGATAGTGGTCATAAGGCCGCGAACAATACCGAATTCATCATTGAGAACTTTAGCCATTGGTGCCAAGCAATTTGTTGTACACGATGCATTCGAAATGACATGGTGATTAGCAGGATCATACTTTTGGTGATTTACACCCATCACAATGGTGATGTCTTCATCAGTTGCAGGCGCAGAAATAATTACTTTCTTTGCACCAGCTGTTATGTGCTTCTTGGCGTCAGCAGCTTTGGTAAATATTCCAGTCGACTCAACAACAATTTCAGCTCCGACTGCACCCCACGGAAGCGCGGATGGATCGCGTTCTGCAAAAACCTTAATGGTCTTCCCGCCAACGGTAATGGTGTCATCGGTGTATGTAACATCCATTCCCAATCGGCCCAATATCGAGTCATACTTGAGTAAATGAGCAAGTGTTGCATTGTCGGTCAAATCATTTATGCCAACGATTTCAACTTCCGGCGAGGTAAGAGCCGCGCGGAAAAAATTTCTTCCAATACGGCCAAATCCATTGATACCTATTGCAGTCACAATCAACCTCGCTTAAATATGTGCGTTACCGACAGGATTTTGCCCATAACGTTGAATGTTTGCCAATCTTATCAGGGGAAATTCTTTTGTAGTTAACATTATTTAGTGTCAATGAGTTAGTTAAGTAACTCTGGTGACAAGCCCGCTTCGGTGTCTGGAATGCCTAAGTCCCCTGCTTTCTTATCAGCCATAGCCAATAAGCGACGTATGCGTCCTGCAATTGCGTCTTTGGTCATCGGAGGCGTCGCGAGTGAACCTAATTCTTCTAAACTTGCTTGTCCGTGATTAATGCGTAGTTCTCCTGCTTCCTTTAAATGATCAGGAATTGTTGGTCCAAGAATCTCCATAGCTCGTTGCACTCGAGCGGCCGCAGCGACAGCTGCACGCGCGGAACGTCGCAAATTAGCATCATCAAAATTTGCTAATCTATTTGCTGTTGCCCTCACTTCGCGTCTCATGCGACGTTCTTCCCATGCTAAAACACTTTCGTGAGCACCTAAACGTGTCAGCAAAACACCGATTGCATCTCCATCGCGAATGACAACGCGATCAACGCCACGAACTTCGCGCGCTTTTGCAACAATTCCTAAACGACGAGCTGCGCCTACAAGTGCAAGCGCGGCTTCAGGCCCAGGACATGTTATTTCCAAAGAGGAGGAACGTCCTGGTTCAGTGAGAGAGCCATGTGCAATGAATGCGCCACGCCATGCTGCCTCTGCATCGCAAATTGCGGCGGAAACAACTTGAGGTGGCAATCCTCGAACCGGTCTGCCATTTCCATCTACAAGTCCTGTTTGGCGAGCAAGCGCATCTCCCTGTTCGCTAACGCGGACAACATATCGAGAACCTTTTCTCAAGCCACTCGAAGACAAAACTGCCAAATCACTTTCGTGTCCATAAATATCGGCAATGTCTTTGCGTAGTCGTCGTGCGCTCTGAGCAGCATCAAGTTCCACTTCTATGACGATTTTCCCAGAGGAGATATGAAGCCCGCCCGCGAATCGAAGTAGTGCGGAAACCTCAGCTTTGCGGCAACAAGGCTTTGTTACCGACAATCGACTGAGTTCGTCTTTTACTGATGAAGTCATAGCCATGTGCTTATCCAATCAGGGTCTGCGCGAAGATGTGGCCAAATACGGAAACTAATTTTTCTTGATCATGATGGACACTTCCGGGTCCCCTACTTAAGTCAGCAACTATTAATTTCCCACCCATTTCGGCAACTTTTTCCGAAAGTGAGACCCTATTTCTGACAACTCCCGTGTCTGCAATCACATAATCACAGGACATTTCTGGCGCGTAATGGTGTATCAGGTTCAAATGTTCTTCGGGTTCGCGGCCAGCCAATTCATCCCCAGTGGAATTTGGGTGCGCATCAAGATTGAGCAAAATTATTCTTTTCGCGCGTGCATGAGTTAAAGCTTCTCTCTGTTCTGTGACAAGCAGATGTGGCAGAACACTCGAAAACCAAGACCCTGGTCCCATGGTGATCCACTCTGCTTTTCCAATAGCTTCTATTGCTTCAGGTCGCGCCGTTGCATCTGCCGGAAGAATTTTCAGCGATTCCAATTTACCTTTTGTTGTGGCTACTTGTTCTTGCCCTCGAACAACTACTCTCCCCACTGAAGAAAGAAAAGTACCTTCAATATCGAGCGGTGCCGATGCCATCGGTAGAACTCGACCGACAACTTTCAATAAAGAAGCTACTCGATCTAAGCCTGCTACAGGATCTTCATCTCGATCCCATAACGCTGCAAGTAATAAATTCCCAACAGGATGTCCTTCTAACCATTGACCGGAAGTAAAGCGATATTGCATTATTTCCGCCCAACTCCTGCCCCACTCATCATCAGAACACAGAGCTGCTAATGCCATACGCAAATCACCTGGAGGGAGAATGGGCAATTCATTTCTCAGTCGCCCGCTAGATCCGCCGTTATCGGCAACAGTCACAATGGCTGTAATTTCACTCGTAACTCGCCGCAGCGCCCCGAGCGTTGCTGCCAATCCATGACCTCCGCCGAGCGCGACTACACGTGCTTGCACTATTCGCGCCCCATATCACGATGCACAGCTTGCGCATCAACTGGTGTTGGATCTGAAATCAAATTCAATCGCTTTGCAATTTCTTCTGCTACCGCAACACTTCGATGTTTTCCACCAGTGCATCCGACTGCCAACGTGACAAATTTCTTACCCTCACGGATATAACCGGGAACAATCTGCTCAATCAACGAAACATAAGTTTTGACAAAATCTTCAACACCTTCACTTGTAAGTACTTTCTGGCTCACTTGCGACGATGTTCCGTTAAGGGGTCTTAATTCAGGAATCCAATGTGGGTTAGGAATGAATCTACAATCCACGACTAAATCTGCATCAACGGGGATGCCATATTTATATCCAAATGAAAGGACATTGACTCGGACTCCAACTTTGTGCCCCGCGGCAAAAATTTCTCCTACGCGTTTTTCTAATTGGTGGACATTGAGGTTTGTCGTGTCGATGACAATATCGGCACTAGAACGTAGCTCTTCAAGTTTCGTGCGTTCTCTCTCGATGCCATCAACAATCCTGTCCGTCCCTTGCAGAGGATGCGGGCGCCTGGTGGATTCAAATCGCTGTACTAGCGCCTGATCGGTTGCATCGAGAAAGAGCAAACGATGAGTAGTAGAACTGAGAGCCAAATTCTTTAATGAGGTTGTGAGGTCATCGAAGAATCTTCCGCTTCGCACATCAACGACTACTGCCATCGAGGAAATGTCTGAAGCATTTGCTTGTTCGACCAGCGCCGGTAACAAAGCAGCGGGCACGTTATCAACGACGTACCAACCCAAATCCTCAAGTGCATGGGCAACAGTCGACCGTCCCGCACCAGACATGCCGGTTAAAACTAAAACTTCGCGATTGTTTTTCATAGCCTCTTTATCCTGCTATACCTGTCAAGAACCCTTTAGAACTTCGCCTGTTTGAGCATCGAAACCTTCATGTTTTTCCCTAGAGATGCTTTCCGCAATTATTTCGGCGATCTTGCTTCCGATCCCCGGAATGAGAGCTATTTGATCTGTGCTTGCTTTACGCAGGGCAGAAACAGAACCGAAATGATCAAGTAGGGCTTTCCGCCGTACATCACCCAGCTGAGGCACGCCGTCAAGTAGGGATTCCAACATTGCGCGCGATCGACGAGAGCGGTGGAAAGTAATGGCAAATCGATGTGCTTCATCTCGAATACGCTGCAGCAAATAAAGACCTTCGCTTGATCTACCCAGCATTACTGGCACCGGGTTACCAGGAAGCCACACCTCTTCTAATCTCTTTGCCAATCCACATAATGGAATGTGTGAAAATCCAGTTTCAGATAAAGCTTTCACGGCAGAATTTACTTGAGGTACTCCACCATCCACGATGATAAGGTGTGGTTGATAAGAAAATTTTGCGCGCTTTCCCCCACTTTGATGCAGCTCGACAGGGTCTACTGCCTGCTCATCTGCGAGACGTTTGAGTCTTCGAGTCAGAACTTGATGCATGGCACGCGTGTCATCCCATGCTGTTGTGGTGTCTATTATAAATCGACGATATTCACTCTTCTTTGGTACGCCATCTTCGAACACAACCATTGATGCAACAACAGTGGTGCCGGAAATATTCGAAATGTCATAGCATTCAATGCGAAGGGGAAGTTCGGGCAAAGCTAGCGCTTGCTGAACCTCAACAAGGGCTTGACCACTAATACCCACATCCGCAGATCTTTTATTAACATGTTGAATCAACGCATATTGTGCGTTTCTGCGAACCGTATCTATGAGGTCAGCTTTATCTCCACGGACTGGAACTTTTATTTCGACTTTCGATCCCTTGCGCTCTGACAGCCATAGCGCCAAAGTAGGGATCTCCGCCGATTCTTCGTTAATCAATATTTCGGCAGGAATTTCGCTTTCCTCAACATGTGAATACATCGAAGCAAAGAGCGCCGTAATTTCATCTTGTCCCTCAAGGACGAGTTTCTGATCAACGAGCCAGGACCTAGATCCCTTAATTGCTCCTCCCCTAATAACAAAAACTGAAGCTGCGACGAATGCACCATCTCTATGGAGTGCGATGACATCAGCAAAAAGAGATTCAGGAAGTGCGCCCTCGGTGGATTCTTGGGCATGTTTCAGCGCAGCGATTTGGTCTCGAATCTTTCCCGCTCTTTCGTATTCTTGAGAATCCGAAGCCAGCGCCATCTCTTTTTCAAGGGTGGGAATGATCTCTGCTTGCCCAGCATCCATAAAAGAAACTATTCGATCTGCAATTCCTCGGTGTTCTTCTTCTGACACCCATCCAACACAAGGGGCTGCACATTTGCCGATATCTCCTAGCAAGCACTGGCGCTTAGCACGTTGGGCTTTTTCAAAATTCGCATCCGTACATGAGCGAATTCGAAATACTTTGAGCACTACTTCGAACGTATTTCGAAGTGCCCATGCTTGAGTAAAAGGACCAAAATATTTCACCCCAGCTTTTTTCTGATTGCGAGTGATCAAGAGTCTGGGAAATCGATCATTGAGCGTGATAGCTAAATAGGGATAAGACTTATCGTCACGGAATTGCACGTTGTAATCAGGGCTGTATTGCTTAATCCAAGAAAACTCCAACTGCAGCGCTTCAATTTCTGTGTCAACAATCGTCCAATCAACTCGAACTGCTTCGTGAACCATACGATTCGTACGTTCTGGCAAATTATTTTGGAAATAGTTGCTCAAACGCGATTTAAGGCTGAGGGCTTTCCCAACATAAATCACTTCATCTTTCGAATTGAAAAATCTGTACACCCCAGGAAGAGGCGGAACATCCCTTGGTCGATAGCAACTTGGCTCTGCCATTACTTCGAGCTCGCGATCTTCTTTCGATTGGTAGCCAACATCGAAGCTAAATAGAAACCGGTATAACTATCTTTATTCTTGGCCACATCCTCTGGGGTTCCTTGCGCTACAACTGTTCCACCGCGAAAACCTCCCTCTGGTCCCATATCAATGACCCAATCTGCGGATTTAATAACATCCAAATTATGCTCAATCACTACAACCGTGTTCCCCGTGTCAACTAACCGATTGAGTACGCCCAATAATTTGCTGACATCTTCGAAGTGCAATCCGGTTGTTGGCTCATCAAGAACGTAAATTGTTCGACCTGTGGAGCGACGCTGTAATTCAGTAGCAAGTTTGACTCTCTGCGCCTCGCCACCGGAGAGAGTGGGCGCTGATTGACCTAAGCGGACATAACCCAATCCCACTTCACATAAAGTTGTGAGGAAGCGTGCGATTGTAGGGACTGCCTCGAAGAAATCACGCGCTTGTTCGATAGGCATATCTAAAACTTCTGAGATGGTTTTGCCCTTGTAATGTACTTCTAACGTTTCTCTGTTATATCTAGCGCCGTGGCACACTTCGCATGGCACATAAACATCTGGCAAGAAGTTCATCTCGATGGTGATTGTTCCGTCGCCAGCACAGTTCTCGCACCTTCCACCTTTAACATTGAAAGAGAACCGACCCTGCAGATAACCTCGAACTTTAGCCTCAGACGTTTCAGCAAATAGCGCGCGTATCTTGTCGAATACGCCCGTATATGTTGCGGGGTTTGAACGCGGAGTTCTACCGATAGGTGATTGATCAACATGTACAACCTTGTCGAGTAAATCAATTCCTGTAACAGTTCGATGTCTTCCAGGCACCATGCGCGCGCCATTGAGCTTATTGGCGAGAGTCACGTAAACAATGTCATTGACCAGCGTTGACTTTCCTGATCCGCTTACCCCAGTGACAGCAACAAATGCGCCAAGAGGAATCGCTACTTCGATGTCTTTTAAATTATTTTCCTTCGCTCCCTTTACAACCAATTGACGCTTTGAGTCTATCGGGCGCCTTTTTGAAGGAATTGCTATCGATTTTCTTCCTGATAGATACGCTCCAGTTATGGATTCTTTGGAATCAATCAGGGCTTGATAATCACCTGATACAACAACTTCGCCACCATGTTCACCAGCTCCTGGTCCAATATCTACGATCCAGTCCGCAGCGCGAATGGTTTCCTCATCGTGTTCCACGACGATCAGGGTATTTCCCAAATCTCGAAGTCGAGTCAGAGTTTCGATGAGTCGATGGTTATCACGCTGATGTAAACCAATGCTGGGTTCATCGAGCACGTAAAGGACTCCGACTAACCCTGAACCTATTTGAGTAGCTAAACGAATTCTTTGTGCTTCTCCACCAGAAAGCGTTGCAGCAGGTCTTTCAAGAGAAAGGTAATCAAGCCCAACGTCGAGCAGAAAACCAAGTCTGGCGTGGACTTCCTTCAGAACTCTTTCCGCAATCTGTGCTTCTCTCGCATTAAGCGAGACACCAGAAAGAAATGTTGCGCAGTCAGCAATAGATAGTTCACAAATCTGCGCGATGTTCTTGTCGCCTAAAGTGACAGCCAAAACTTCAGGTTTTAATCGAGATCCCTTGCAAGTTGGACAAGGAATCTGCCGCATATAACCTTCATATTTTTCACGGCTGTAATCGCTATCAGTTTCGCCATGTCTGCGATGAATGAAGGGAATTACTCCTTCAAATCCAGTGGAATAGTTGCGTACCCGTCCATATCGATTCTTATATTTAACATGCACTTCATAGTCTGAACCATGCAAAATTGCATCCTTTGCCTTTGCAGAAAGCTTCTTCCATGGTGCATCAAGAGAAAATGATATTTCACCTGAAAGCGCTTGCAGCAGACGCAAAAAATACTCTGACGTTTGCCCAGAAGACCAGGGAGCGATTGCTCCATCATTAACGGAGAGAGAATCATCTGGGATGATCAACTCCTCATCTACCTCTAATTTGGTACCTATCCCCGAACACTCTGGGCAAGCACCGAAAGGTGAGTTAAAAGAAAAAGAGCGCGGTTCGAGTTCTTCGAAAGAGAGTTCACACTCGTGACAGGCTAAGTGCTCGCTATAGGTACGTTCCTTGGTCGATTCTTTAGAGTCAACAAAATCCAAAATAACAATTCCTTGAGCAAGTCGCAAAGCGGTTTCAATGGAATCAGTTAAACGAGTTTTAGATTCGGCTTTGGCGTTCAAACGATCTATAACCACTTCAATTGTATGTTTTTCTTGCTTCTTCAATTTTGGCGCCTCTGACAGAGCTACGACAGTGCCATCAATACGGGCACGCGAATAGCCTTGAGTAATCAATTCTTGAAACAAATCAACGAATTCACCTTTCCGAGCTCGAACAACTGGAGCTAAAACTTGGAATTTCGTTGTAGCAGGCATAGTCAATATCTGGTCAACAATTTGCTGAGGTGACTGTCGACTCACGCTTTTTTTACACTTCGGGCAATGCGGTCTGCCAGCGCGAGCGAAGAGGAGCCTTAAATAGTCATACACCTCTGTGATGGTTCCTACAGTAGATCGTGGATTTCTATTTGTAGATTTTTGATCAATAGAAACGGCAGGTGATAGTCCTTCGATAAAATCAACATCCGGTTTATCCATTTGACCAAGAAATTGACGAGCGTAGGCAGAGAGCGATTCAACGTACCGACGCTGACCTTCAGCAAAAATTGTGTCAAAAGCTAAACTCGATTTACCAGATCCTGACAATCCGGTGAACACGACCAGTGAATTACGCGGAAGTTCAATAGAAACATTCTTGAGGTTGTGCTCTCTGGCTCCACGAACAACGAGATGGCCTGCCATTGAACTAAAGCCCTCCGATTTCCATGGCTCGTAACTCTTTCTTCAAATCTCTAATTTCGTCTCTAAACCGCGCAGCCAATTCGAACTGAAGATCTTGCGCAGCCCCGCGCATCTGCGCAGTGAGCGACTCTATCAATGCCAACAACTCTTGTCTTGGCAAAGTTGACGCTACCGATGCTCCTACTGCCAGCCCAGATACCTTGGCCTTGATAGTCCCTGACGAAGCGAGAAGCTCTTCCGTATCTTCATTTTCTCGGTTAATTAAATCAGTGATATCCGCAATTCTTTTTCGCAATGGTTGGGGATCCACTCCCCGTTCAGCGTTGTATGCCACTTGCTTTGCGCGTCGACGATTAGTTTCGTCAATCGCTTTATCCATTGATTTTGTCATGTTATCCGCATACATGTGTACTTCGCCAGAAACATTTCGGGCGGCTCTACCAATAGTCTGAATCAATGAAGTTGCAGATCTAAGAAAACCTTCCTTATCAGCATCCAAAATCGCAACCAGGGAGACTTCGGGTAGATCTAGACCCTCTCGCAATAAATTGATTCCGATCAAAACGTCGTACTCGCCGGATCGTAGTTCACGCAGAAGCTCTACTCTTCGTAAAGTATCTACCTCTGAATGTAAATATCGAACTCGCACCCCTTTTTCTTGAAGGTAATCTGTGAGATCTTCTGACATTTTTTTGGTCAGAGTTGTAACAAGCACACGTTCATTTCTCTCCGCGCGTATCTTAATCTCTACCAACAAATCATCAATTTGTCCCTTGATGGGTTTAATAACAATTTTTGGATCGATCAAACCCGTAGGTCGAATCACTTGTTCTACGACATCATTATTTACTTTTTCTAATTCATATTTACCTGGTGTTGCCGACAGGAATACTTTTTGCCCAACCCTTTGTAGAAATTCATCCCAACGCAAAGGACGATTATCCATAGCGCTTGGTAATCTAAAACCGTGCTCTACCAGAGTTCTTTTGCGGGAAGCATCTCCCTCAAACATCGCACCAATTTGGGGAACGGTGACATGAGACTCATCAATAACAAGTAGGAAATCTTCCGGGAAATAATCAAGTAAACAGTTGGGGCCAGAGCCTGGATCCCGCCCATCGATATGTCGAGAGTAGTTTTCAATTCCGGAGCAAAATCCCAACTGCTGCATCATTTCGATATCAAATGTCGTCCGCATTCTCAGGCGCTGCGCTTCGAGCAACTTGCCTTGCCTTTCAAAGTTCTCAAGGGCGACAGCTAATTCGGCTTCTATGTCAACAATTGCGCGCTTCATCGTTTCTGGGCCGGCCGCATAATGGGTTGCTGGAAAAATATACATCTCTGTTTCGTCGCGAATGATTTCCCCCGTTAAAGGGTGCAAGGTTGTGATCTTTTCGATCTCATCTCCAAACATTTCAATACGAAGAGCCAACTCCTCATACATCGGGATGATTTCAATTGTGTCTCCACGCACGCGGAAAGTTCCTCTTTCAAATGCAATGTCATTTCGACTGTACTGAATATCCACAAATTTTCTTAAGAGTGCATTGCGATCGATCTCGTCCCCCACCTTGAGGCGGACCATCCGATCGATATATTCCTGAGGCGTACCTAAGCCATAAATACATGACACGGTTGCGACCACAATGACATCGCGGCGGGTGAGCAATGAATTTGTCGCTGAATGGCGCAAGCGCTCCACTTCATCGTTAATGCTGGAATCTTTTTCAATAAACGTGTCAGTTTGCGGAACGTATGCCTCAGGTTGGTAATAGTCATAATAGGAAACAAAATATTCCACGGCGTTATTGGGCATTAACTCTCGAAATTCATTCACTAGCTGGGCAGCCAATGTTTTATTAGGGGCGATAACTAAAGTTGGCCTCTGTAATCGTTCAATTAGCCAAGCAGTTGTTGCTGACTTTCCTGTGCCGGTTGCGCCAAGTAAAACAATATCCTGTTCACCTTTGCCTATTCGGGAAACTATCTCCTCAATAGCTTGAGGTTGATCTCCAGCTGGAACATAATCGCTGATAACCCGAAATGGCTCAACTGAACGTTGAAGATCATTTATCGGGCGCATTGAATAACTCTAGCCTTGGTCAAGAATTCTCGCGCTCCAATGATGGGAGCACAATCTCCCACAAATGCTCAACTTGACGGAGAAGTTGGTCTGTTGAGGCGTTATTTTCAATCACATAATCAGCAACTGCAATTCTTTCCGCAGAACTAGCTTGCGCTGACATACGGGAAGCAATTTCAGACTGTAGCAACCCTCGCTCTCGTAACCTCGACTCACGCAAGGTGGAATCAGATTCAACAGTAATGACGACGTTGAATCGATCTTGGGCACGCGTTTCCACCAATAATGGAATCTCATAAATCATGATTTCATGCTCGCGCAAAGAAGAAACGAGATCATCAAACTGTGTTCGTACAATGGGGTGAATTATTGCTTCTAATTTTGCGCGTGCGTTCGCATTATTGAAAACCTTTTCCCCCAATGCCCGTCTATCTATATCTCCGTTACGCAATATTCCATCGCCGAATTCGGCCACAACGGCATCAAATCCTTTACTTCCTCGCTCAATGGCAACTCGCGATAATTGATCTGCATCAACAACCCGGGCGCCCAAGTCAGCAAAATATCCAGCCACTAAAGATTTGCCGGCTCCGATTCCACCGGTGAGAGCAACGAGAAGCACAGTCAAACTTTAACCATATTTGTGGGGGGTGAAAAGAAAACAGCCCACGAGATTGCTCTCATGGGCTGTTTTACTCCTCAATTATTCTGCAACAGGTGCTTCCTCGACAACTGTTTCAGGAACTGCAGCAGCATCAGCAGCTTGCGCCTCAGCTTTTTGTTTCTTGTGAGCTATAAAACGTGATTGAGCTTCAGCATATTGGCGTTCCCACTCTTCACGTTGAGTTTCGTAGCCTGGCTTCCACTCTTGAGTATCGGCGTCAAAACCTTCGGGATAGATGAAGTTACCAGCTGCGTCATAACGTGCGGCCATTCCATATTGAGTCGGATCGAATGCTTCGATTTCAACTTCCTGGCCTTCATTCGCCTGCTTCAAAGAGAGTGAAATTCGACGACGCTCTAAGTCAATATCAATAATCTTTACAAATAGTTCATCATCTACTTGAACAACTTGCTCAGGAATTTCAACATGACGTTCGGCCAGCTCAGAAATGTGAACTAAACCTTCGATTCCTTCATGAACTCGAATAAATGCTCCGAAAGGAACCAACTTAGTAACTTGTCCTGGCACCACTTGATTAATTGTGTGAGTGCGTGCAAATGCTTGCCATGGATCTTCTTGAGTTGCTTTCAAAGAAAGTGAGACGCGCTCACGTTCGAAATCGACTTCTAGAACTTCGACGGTTACTTCATCGCCAACTTCAACAACTTCGCCTGGATGATCTATGTGCTTCCATGAGAGTTCAGAAACGTGAACAAGTCCGTCCACTCCGCCGAGATCTACGAACGCACCAAAATTAACAATGGAAGAAACGACTCCTGTGCGAACTTGACCTTTTTGAAGCTGATTAAGGAAAGTCGTACGTGATTCAGATTGAGTCTGCTCGAGGAAGGCGCGACGTGAAAGTACAACGTTGTTGCGATTCTTATCGAGTTCGATAATGCGAGCTTCAACCTGCTTGCCAATGTATGGAGTGAGATCGCGCACTCGACGCATTTCGACCAAAGATGCTGGTAGGAAACCGCGGAGTCCGATATCAACGATGAGGCCACCTTTGACAACTTCGATAACAGTTCCAATGACAACTTCGTCGCGCTCTTTCTTGCCTTCGATATCTCCCCATGCGCGCTCGTATTGTGCGCGCTTTTTGGAAAGGATTAAACGACCTTCTTTATCTTCTTTTTGCAAAACTAAAGCTTCAACTTTTTCGCCGACCTTTACGATTTCATTTGGGTCAACGTCGTGGCGAATTGAAAGTTCGCGCGAAGGAATTACACCTTCAGTTTTATATCCAATATCTAGAAGTACTTCATCGCGATCGACTTGTACAACTATGCCTTCAACAAGGTCGCCATCGTTAAAATTTCTAATGGTTCCTTCAATTGCGGCGAGAAAATCTTCTGCTGATCCAACATCATTTACTGCTATTACTGGTGAGATGTTCAAGGTGCTCCGTAGGGATAGATGAGTAGTAGGGACAGGGCTGCTAAGGGTAGGGTTCGCGCCTACTCGAGGTCAATTCGCGTGAGTAGACTCAAGGCCTATGAAGCAATATCTCCAGCTTTTGCGCAGACCACATGCGAAAGTCCTTCTCTTGGTTGCCTTTCCTGCCCGCATTGCCTACGGGATGATTGCGCTAGCAACATTCTTTAAAGCAGAACAGGCAACGGGTTCGATTGCGGTTGCGGGATTGGCCATTGGACTTGAATCACTTTCTTCAGCCCTGACAGCTGGTTTACGTGGTGCGCTCATGGATCGTTGGGGACAGAAATGGCCACTGCGCATTTTCGTACCAGGTTATTCCATCCTCATTCTTGCTCTTAACTTTTCTCAAAGTCGAAGTTCAATTCTCTTCTTTGCATTTGTATTGGGGCTATCCGCACCACCCATCAATCTTTCCATTCGCCCGTTGTGGCAAACAGTTGTACCACCCGATCTATTAAGAACTGCCTACGCACTTGATACTGCAGTGATTAGCGCCGCCATGGTTTTAGGACCAGTAATTGCTACTTCACTTGCGCTTTCATCACATCCTTCAACTGCGCTCACAGCATGTGCTCTCTTGATCTTCATTGGCGGAACATCATTGGGCTTTACTAAAGTTTCTCGTAATTGGCGACCAGAGAAAAAAGATGCCTCAGAAACAGGCACTTTCAGAAGCCGAGCCATGCAACTTCTCATGCTTGAGGGTTGCATAATTGGTTTCGGATGGGGCGCTTTTGATGTGGCGGTTCCGGCGTTTGCAACGATAGAAAATGTCGCAAGTCGTACTGCATGGATTCTGGGGACGATGGGAATTTGCAATATTGCTGGAGGGCTTATTGGTGGACTCATTTCCAAACGCGTCACTCCGTTGGTCACTATGTCACGAACATACGTCTTATGGTTCGCCGCCTCAATCCCACTTGCTTTTACTTATCCTGGATGGAGTTTGGCTTTGGCTGCAGCATTTTTAGGACTCACAGGTGGTTCACTTCAAGTTTTTTATTGGGAAGTAATGGAAGCTGTAAGGCCACGAGGCACAGCAACTTCATCTTTGGGATGGTTGTGGACTGCAGAAGGAACATTTATGGCGCTGGGTGCAGCAATTGGTGGTTGGATTTCTAATCAATATTCACCACGATATGCCTTGGGTATAACAACTATCACTCTTGCTATCGGATGGATTGTCTT